>ERZ894232.193-NODE-193-length-88740-cov-41.682381_pt1 | contig 88740 bp, 76 predicted proteins | sample MGYA00380296_ERZ894232 | MGnify/ENA primary metagenome ERZ894232 (study PRJEB32331, sample SAMN06328433) | human gut metagenome | biome: human gut microbiome; feature: stool | host: Homo sapiens | collected 2014-08-14 ...
AACAAGGGCTTATAGCCCTAGAGCAAACCACCCGTTGGACGGGTGGTTATGATTTTTTCTCTATTGGCATTTTTTCTGATTAATGCTATAATCATACCCAACGAATTGCCCAGTTGGCAATGAATGAAAAACAGCGTCAGCACAAAGCGGGAACATGCTTCTGCGTGCTGGCCCTGAATCAGATGGAATAAGCGGAGAAAACTGAATGAAAGAAAAACAGGATTTAGAACATGCAGATGGGCTGGATACAGAGGATTTGGAGCTGGTTGATTTAGATCTGGAAGATCTGGATCAGCTGCCGGACGAGCCTGTTCAGCAGCCAGAAGAGAACTTAGAACATCAGGAAGAAGACGGGAAGGCAGAGAAGGATGAACCGCCTAAAAAGCGCAGAAAGCGGAAGGGGTTCTATAAGGAATACGCTGTGATTGGCGTATTGGCTCTGGCGCTTCTTGCGGTGGTGATTTTTGCAGGAAGCCGTTTTTTCGGAAAAAAAGGCGATCCGGCTTTAAATGCAAAGGGAAAGACTGTGGAGGAAACAGTGTCCAAAGAGCAGGAAAAGGCCGCGAAGGAAGAGGAAGAAAAGAAGGCAGTTGTAGATTCCTACAAGAATCTGGGCATCGTGGAGGTGACAGGCTACCTGAACGTCCGCGAGACGGCCAGCCCTGACGCAGACGTGATCGGAAAGCTCCAGGACGGAGGAGCCTGCGAGATTCTTGATGATTCCACAGAGGAGTGGTATCATATTTCTTCCGGCGGAATCGAGGGCTATATCAGCGCAGAGTACGTTCTGACAGGCGAAAAGGCCAGAGAAAAAGCGATGGAAGAGGCCGCTCTCAGAGCGACTATCACGGCGGATTCCTTAAATATCCGCAAAGAGCCAGGCACCTCTGCCGAGGTAGTGGGACAGGCCTTAAAGGGCGAGCGCTATTTGGTGGAGAGCCAGGAGGACGGCTGGATTCAGATCTCTTCCGGCTATATTTCCGCCGACTACGCCACAGTGGCCTACGGCCTCAACGAGGCCAGAAAGCTGGATATGCGATCCATGGTTTTAAATCTCTATGACAACCTGGGTATTTCCAGCGTGGACAGCTATCTGAATATCCGAAGTGAACCCAGCGAGGACGGCGACATTATTGGAAAGATGACCAGTAAATCGGCGGGGGAAATTCTGGAAACCAGCGAAGATGGAAAATGGTACAAAATTAAGTCAGGCCCTGTGACTGGTTATGTCAGCGCAGATTACATTCTCACAGGCCAGGCAGCCAAGGACGAGGCCCTGCAGGTAGCGGAGCTGATGGCCATTGTGTCCACAGACCGTCTGAACGCCAGAGAACAGCCGACCCAGGATTCCAAGATCTGGACGCAGATCTCCAATAATGAGAGATATCCTGTCACGGAACAGCTGGACGGCTGGGTAGGGATTGAGCTGGATACCTCCACTGCCTATGTGTCCACAGATTATGTAGATGTGCGGTATGCCCTTCCGGAGGCAGTTAAGTTCAGTCCGCTGGATGGAAACCAGTCTCTGAGAAATAAAATGGTCAACTATGGTCTCCAGTTTGTAGGAAACCGGTATGTATGGGGCGGCAATGATCCCCACACAGGAGCGGACTGCTCCGGTTTTGTCAAATATGTTTACAGCCATGTGGCAGGAATTACTCTGCCCAGAACCTCCAGAGAGCAGGCCAGACAGGGAACTCCGATCAAGTCTTCCCAGATGCGGCCGGGCGATCTGATTTTCTATGCAAACGGCGGAGGCACAGTCAACCATGTGGCCATGTACATTGGAAACGGACAGATTGTCCATGCGGCCAGCCGCAGAAGCGGAATCAAGATTTCTACCTGGAATTACAGAACGCCGTACCGCATTGTAAATATGCTGGGAGATTAAGACGGCGGTCTGAGAGAGCTGCGAGTTCATAATAATTTAACTTTTTTCCAGTCGATTTTATCGACAAAATGTGCTATAATCCGCTGTGTATGTTTAGACAGAGCGGCGCTGCCGGACAGAGCGTCAGGCGTTTTTGGCTGACGGCGCTGGAGAAATTACAGTAAATGGAGCGATGAAAATGGGAATTAATAAACCAGACGATTACGCAGCCAGACTTCTAAAGGCCAGGAAGAGGAGAAATGGAAAGGATCCTCTTAAATATTTCCTGATTGCGGCGGGATGCGTGATTGTGATTCTTGTCATTGTGCTGGCGGGAAAGCTTGCAAAGGGCGGCAGAATCGACTTGGGCGCGGGCAGAACTGGAAAAGGCCCCGAAATAGAGGGCGCATTCGAGAGCGAAGGAAGCACAGAGACAGCGCAGGGCGATTTGATGGATGAAGACGAAGAGCTGAGAAAGATTGACGAGCAGAAGGCGGCTGTCGTAGAGTCCTATGAGAATCTGGGAATCGTGCAGGTGACCGGCTATCTGAATATGAGAGAGAGCCCGGATCAGAACGCCGATATTATCGGAAAGATGTTAAACGGAAGCGCCTGCGAGATTTTAGACGACTCTCAGGAGGGCTGGTATCAGGTGACCTCCGGCGGCCTGACCGGTTACATCAGCTCCGAGTACGTGCTGACAGGCGACGAGGCTAAGACGGCGGCCTTTGATCTGGTAGATCAGATGGCGGTTATCACAGCCGATAAGCTGAATGTGAGAAGCGAGCCGAATCAGGACGCTCAGGTGCTGGAACAGGTGCTGAGAAACGAGCGCTATACCATCGAGGAAGAGGAGGGCGACTGGATCAAGATTCCGGACGGCTACATTTCTTCTGAGTACGTGCAGGAGCGCTACGCGCTGAACGAGGCCAGAAAGCTGGATCTGCGCACGATGGTTCTGAATATGTACGACAACATTGGTATTTCCAATGTAAACAATTATCTGAACATCCGCAAGGAACCGAAGGAAGACGGAAAGATCATCGGAAAGATGACCAGCAAGTCCGCCGGTGAAATTCTGGAGACGACGGAAGATGGAAAGTGGTATAAGATTAAGTCAGGTCCTGTGACTGGCTATGTAAGCTCAGAGTACATTCTGACTGGCCAGGCCGCCAAGGACGAGGCGCTTCAGGAGGCCAAGCTGATGGCCATTGTATCCACAGACCGTCTGAACGCCAGGACAGAGCCGAACACAGAGGCGCCGATCTGGACTCAGATTTCCAACAGCGAGCGCTACAACGTACTGAGCCAGCAGGACGGCTGGGTAGAGATTGAGCTGGATACTACCTCCGCCTATGTGGCTACCGATTATGTGGACGTCCGCTATGCGCTGAACGAAGCCATTGAGTTTACTCCGGTGGAGGAGAATTCCGATACGGGAAGCTCTGGCGGAAAGGGAAGTTCAGGCGGAAAAGGCAGCTCCGGCAGCAAGGGAAGCTCTGGAAGCGGATCCTCCAAGCGTTCCCAGATTGCAAGCTATGCGACTCAGTTCCTGGGCAATCCTTATGTATGGGGAGGTACCAGCCTCACAAACGGAGCGGACTGCTCCGGATTTACCATGGCTGTTATGTCTCACTTCGGCGTCAGCCTGCCGCACCATTCCGGTTCCCAGGCCAATGCGGGAAGAGCGGTTTCCTCCTCCGAGATGAGACCTGGCGATCTGGTATTCTACACCAACAGTGGCGGCACGATCAACCATGTGGCCCTCTATATTGGAAACGGCCAGGTTGTACACGCCTCCAACCCAAGCAGCGGAATTAAGATTTCCCGGTGGAATTACCGTACTCCGGCAAAGATTGTCAATGTTTTGGGAGATTAGAAGAGAGTTGTAAAGATAGTATAAAAAGCAGATAAGATTTCCTTGCTCCACTGAAAGTCGCTGGAAATCTTATCTGCTTTTTTAAATTTTCTTTAGGCGGGGCAGTCACCGGAAAATAATTTTGCTTCTTTTTGATATGTTTTTACAGTGGAGGAACCGCTGGGAGTCTTATCTGCTTTTCTGCCTCTAATAGTGTATGACCTGAGCGGAGTTCTGAATGGCCTGGATGACTGGGGCTGCTTCTTCTGAGGTGAAGTAGCGGTAGGTAGTTTCTGGAACCAGAGAACGTATCTCCTCCAGGCAGCCGTCGTGGATCAGACTCCTGACCAGGGAGGCGCTGACGGTATGTCCTTCCTGCTCCAGGCGGGGAATGACGGTTACAGAAGGGCCGCCTCCTGCTTTGGCCTCACTAATCATGACCTGATTGTAGAGCCCTGTCACCTGGCTGAAGGGTTCCTCTCCGACAAAACGGACAGAGACAGACAGGGCTTTCGCAATACTCTGAAACAGGCGCACGTCCAGCCGGGCATGGGAGCGGATAGCGCTGTCCTCGTCCTTCAGAAAGTAGGAGGGGAACGTGGCGTTGGAGATCAGATAGCTTCCTGTTTTGTGGAGAACCACATTGGAAAGATGGGAAATTCCCTGTTTTACAAGCTGAAAGCGGACTGGGAAAGGAACCAGGGACGCGTCCTCCGAGACGACGAACAGGTGGAGAAGGCTGCAGGCGGAGGCAGCTTTTTCAAGCAGATACTGATGTCCCAGAGTAAAGGGATTGGCATTCATGACAACTGCCCCCACAGGAAGCCCGCTGCGGGAAGGGACAGCTCCGCTCTCGTCGGTCTCCTGAACCAGCCGCTTTAAATAGCCTGCAAAGCCGCTCTTCTTATTTTCCATAAACACTGCTTCTCCATCAGAGCGGGCAATCTCATAGAATCCCAGATCCTTAAAAAACATAGCCTTGCTGCATTTGGTGTAGAGGAACAGATGGAAATTTCCGCGTCCGTACTGGTATTCTGTCAAATGGGAGATCAGCTGCCCCAGCAGTCCCTCGCCCTGAAAATCAGAGTCCACTGCCATACACCGCAGGGTATTTCCAAAACAGGAACCAGTGGCTGCCAATCGGTAATTTTCATCGTAAAGACCGACAGTGTAATCAAGATTTTTGTCTCTTCGTATGCCCTCCTTTTCTAACAGGCTGTTTACTTGCTCCGTCCCGCGCCTGTCCGTTGGAAGGATTTCGCTGATGCGGTATTCTGACATGGTTCTTAGACGTCTCCTTTCATTCTGGCGTTTTCTTTCATTATAAGTCAAATGTTTAGAAAGATCGAATATAAAAATCCCTATATCTTCCATAAGAATAAATGATGTATGAACAGCTTTTCACGGGGAAGGATAAGAAAGAGAAAGCCGGCTGCACGAAAACGCCGGGAAGCAGGAAAGAAAACGTAAAACGGAGGAAGGCCATGAAGGAGCTGTATGAAGAAAAGACAGGATATGTAAGAGAAAACCACAGGGGCGATGATAAAACAGAAAACTCTGAGAAAACAGAAAGCGCGCAGAATAGTTCGCAGCCGCAGACTGGGGAAAAGGGGGAGGAAAGCGCCCGGACGGAGGAGAGGATTCGGGAGACGGGACAGGTTCTTTTGGACAGCGGAAGACAGAAAAACAGAATCCACCTGCTTTCCGTGATTGGCGAGATCGAAGGCCATGAGAATCTATCGGGAAGTACGAAAACCACAAAATATGAACATATCCTGCCGGAGCTGGCCAAGCTGGAGGACGACGATGAGGTGGACGGAATGCTGATTCTCATCAACACCGTAGGAGGGGACGTGAGCTGCGGTCTTGCCCTGGCGGAGATGATTGCCTCTCTCAGCCGCCCTACCGTGTCCCTTGTCATAGGAGACAGCCATTCCATCGGAGTTCCTCTGGCAGTGGCGTCCGACTACTCCTTCATTGTTCCTACAGGGACCATGATGATCCACCCGGTACGGATGACAGGAATGGTCATCGGAGCAGTCCAGACCTACGATTATTTTGAAATGATCCAGGACAGGATTTTAAGTTTTGTGGCAGGGCATGCCCAAATCGCGTATGATCAGCTGAAACGCCTGATGCTGAATACAGAAATGCTCACCAAGGATTTGGGGACAATACTGGTGGGCCAGGAGGCGGTGAAGGAGGGCTTGATTGACCAGGTGGGAGGAATCAGGGAAGCGTTGAAAAAATTGAATGAATTAATCGAAAAAAAGAAAAAACTTTAATGCGTTGCAATTTCCTCTAAATTTATGTATACTTATCTGATGAGTAAAAAAATCTGGAGGCTTAGATAAGTGGCAGGTACAAGCAGGAAAAAACAGGAGACATCAGAAGGTCCGAGATCGCGAGCAAAGAACAGCAGAAGCAAGGGAGCGTCCTCCGGAAAGAAGGGAACGTCTTCCAAAACAGATAGAAAAACGGGAAAAAGCGCCGGAAAGGCTGATACAAAGGCCAGAGGAAGCAGCAGGCGCAGGGATCCGGAGCCGGAGGAAAACAGTTTTATTTTAACAGAAGTGGCGATTATTGCAGTGTTTGCATTGTCGGTGCTTCTGTTTTTGAGCAATTTTCATCTGTGCGGCGTGGTGGGCGATTTCTGCCGGGAAGCCATGCTTGGAACCTTCGGAAAGCTGGGATATCTGTTCCCGGTTCTTTTATGTGTAGGAAGCTGCTTCTATTTATCAAACAGGGGAAACAGAAGGGCAGTTATGAAGCTGGCGGCGTCTGCAGTGACGCTTCTGGCGCTGTGCGGCCTGGCCCAGCTGATTTTCGGAGGAGGCTACAGCGAGGAGCTGAAGCTTCTCGATTACTTTAAGCAGGACGCCGTTTCCGGAAAAGGCGGCGGAATAGTGGGAGGCGTTCTGGTGACGGTTCTCTGTTCCACAGTGGGAACCATTGGCGCGTATCTGATTCTGCTGGTTCTTTTTGCCATCGGAGTGGTGTGCATTACAGAAAAATCTCTGGTAGGAGCTGTCAGGAGAGGCAGCGGGCGGGCATACCGTTATGCGAAGGACGATATGGACCGCAGACGTGAAATTTACGAGGAGAGACGGGAAGAGAGAAGAGAAGAACGCCAGCGCATCAGGGAGGAGAGAGCCAGAGGCATTGACATGGATGCCGCGACGCTGGGAGAATATCCCTATGAGGATCCTTATGACAATTCCGGAGAGGATTTATATGAAGATTCCCGAAGAAATTCCCATGGAAGATACAGAGAAGACGCCATGGAAAACGACCGGTATGACAGCCCGGAGGATTACGTTCTGGAGCCTGAGAGTAAGGAGCCTCTGAACCCGGCTGACATTTTCCGCGGAAGCATTATTATGCCAGGCCGCGGGGATCAGGAAGAACTGGCAGAGGAGCCGGTAGAACGCCTGGAGGAGAGCAGGGCTGAAAAGGCCGAAAGACATACAGGAGGCATCCATGCATTTGCAGAACAGAAGGCGTCCCGCTCAGAAGCGGAGCCAGAGCAGCCGGGCGCAGCAGAGGAAGCAGTACATAAAGAAGAAGGCCGGGAAGCGCTGAAGGAAAATCAGATGGGAACCCAGCCGGCAGAGCATGACAGGGTGTTTGTCAGCCGCAGAAAGGGTTCTGCCCATGCGGAGACACTGCGCAGGGCAGAGATGCCGGAATTTCTGCCTGAGACAGAGGAGCTGGAGCCGATGCAGGACAGCGGCTTCGAGACTCCGGCCAGGGAGGAGACTCTGTTAAAAAGCATCTATGCAGAGAGAGACACGAGAACCTTTGCAGAGCTTCGGATGGAGGAACCGTCGGAAGATGGCGGATTTGGAATTGAAAATCAGGAAGAGGAAATCTACTATGAGCCCATTGACGCTGACGCAGCTCTGGCAGAAGAGAGATCCCAGACTGGCGGCAGCCCGGCAGAAGCTGATGGGGATTTCGATACAGAGGATCTGGCCGGAAGAGACGCTTTAACAGCTGTGAAGGAGCAGATCCGGGAAGCCGGAGAGAGGGCCATGGCCGCATCCGATCTTTCCTGGGAGGAGGACAATCAGATCGTGACTGCCTCCGGAAAGGTCATGGAGACAGACGCGGATTTGATGCGGAAAACCCTTGAGAGAAAGCGCCATGAGACGAAAGCAGCCTGTTTCGATGAAGATAGGGAGCATGGAAACAGGGAGTCTGGAAGAAGCCTTGGCAGAGAGCAGACAGACCGTTCTGCAGCCGCAGCCGTTTCACCGCATCCACTGTCAGGAAGACAGGAGACAGAGAGAAGACAGGAATCGGTTAAAAAGCCGCAGCCTGAGAAAAAGCCCTATGTCTTCCCGCCGATGGATCTCCTGAAAAAGGGAAGAGCTGTGGGAGGACGTTCCGAGCAGGAATACAAGGACACGGCGATTAAGCTGCAGCAGACATTGAAGAACTTCGGAGTGGGCGTTACAGTCACCAACATCAGCTGCGGCCCGGCTGTCACCCGATATGAGCTTCATCCGGAGCAGGGCGTCAAGGTCAGCAAGATCGTATCCCTGTCCGACGATATCAAGCTGAATTTAGCTGCCGCTGATATCAGAATCGAGGCGCCGATTCCAGGAAAGGCCGCTGTGGGAATCGAGGTTCCCAATAAGGAGACGGAGACTGTGCTTCTCAGGGATCTGTTAGAGTCAGAGAACTTTAAGCGGGCCTCCTCCAAGCTGTCTTTTGCAGTGGGAAAAGACATTGCGGGACAGACCGTTGTGACGGATATTGCGAAAATGCCTCATCTACTGATTGCGGGAGCTACCGGTTCCGGTAAGTCCGTGTGCATTAACACGCTGATTATGAGCATTATTTATAAATCCTCTCCAGAGGACGTAAAGCTTATCATGATCGATCCGAAGGTGGTGGAGCTGAGCGTTTACAATGGAATCCCGCACCTTCTGATTCCGGTTGTAACCGATCCGAAGAAGGCGTCCGGCGCTCTCAACTGGGCGGTGGCGGAGATGACGGAGCGGTATCAGAAATTTGCCAAGTACAATGTCAGAGATTTAAAGGGCTACAATGAAAAGATCAAGCTCATAGAGGATATTGAGGATGAGAACAAGCCGAAAAAGCTGCCGCAGATTATTATTATCGTGGACGAGCTGGCAGACCTTATGATGGTGGCTCCAGGCGAGGTGGAGGACGCTATCTGCCGTCTGGCCCAGCTGGCCAGAGCAGCCGGCATTCACCTGGTAATTGCGACCCAGAGACCGTCGGTCAATGTCATTACAGGACTGATCAAGGCGAACATTCCGTCCAGAATCGCCTTCTCTGTATCCTCCGGCGTGGATTCCAGAACGATTATCGACATGAACGGGGCGGAGAAGCTGCTGGGCAAGGGCGATATGCTGTTTTACCCACAGGGAATCCAGAAACCGCAGCGTGTGCAGGGAGCGTTCGTTTCCGATCAAGAAGTGTCGAGAGTTGTGGAATTTCTGGCAGAGGAGGGCCTGACTACAGAGTACGATCCGGAGGTGGAGAAGAAGATGACCTCCTCTTTCTCCGGCGCAGGGCCTGACAGCGCAGGCGACAGAGACGCCTACTTTGAACAGGCGGCCCGGTTTATTATTGAAAAGGACAAGGCTTCTATCGGAATGCTTCAGAGAATGCTCAAGATCGGCTTTAACAGGGCGGCCCGCATTATGGATCAGCTGGCGGAAGCCGGCGTAGTAGGCGAGGACGAGGGCACTAAGCCGAGAAAGGTTCTCATGAGCGAGGAACAGTTCGAGGAACTGATGGAACAGGGCTATTAAGATACAGAGCCGGGGAAAAAAGCGGCAGAGACACGTACCCTGCAGGGCGTTCCCGCGTATGATAAAAAGGGAGGAAGAACAATGCTGAATGACTGGTTAAAGGAGCTTAAATATGAGCTTGTGCAGGGAGAACTGGAAATTCCCGTAAAGGAAGTCGTTTACGACTCCAGAAAGGCCGGGGAGGAGACCGTGTTTGTGTGCATGAAGGGCACCAATGTAGATTCCCACGATTTTATCCCCGCAGTGTTAGCGGCGGGAACGAAGGCGCTGGTGGTGGAGCGGGAGGTTTCCGGCATTCCGGAGGACGTGACGGTTCTCAAGATAGAAAACGGCCGGAACGCCCTGGCTCTGCTGTCTGCGGCCCGCTTCGGATATCCGGCAGAAAAGATGATTACTATCGGCGTGACGGGAACGAAGGGAAAAACCACTACCACCTACATGATCAAATCCATCCTGGAGGCCTGCGGAAAGAAGGTAGGCTTAATCGGGACAAACGGAGCGGTGATCGGAGATAAGCATTACGCTACAAAGAACACAACGCCGGAATCCTATATTCTGGAGCAGTATTTCGACGAGATGGTGAAGGCCGGATGCGAGTACATGGTAATGGAGGTATCCTCCCAGAGTTACCTGATGCACCGGGTGGACGGCCTGACCTTTGACTACGGCCTGTTTTTAAATATTTCAAACGACCATATCGGCCCGGGAGAGCACGAGAGCTTTGAGGAGTATCTCTACTATAAAAAGCAGCTTTTAAAGCACTGCAAAACGGCAATTGTAAACGAGGACGACGAGCATTTCGACGAGATTGTAAAGGGAGCGCCGTCCAAGATTTACACCTTCTCTCTGGAGCGTCCGGCCGATTTTGAGGCGTCCGGCATCCGATACGTGACGGCCAGCGACTTTGTGGGACTGGTATTCCAGATGATGGGCAGTTACGAGCTGGAGGTCAAGGTGAACGTGCCGGGACGCTTCAACGCCGCCAACGCCCTGGCCGCTGTGGCAGTGTGCAGCTTCTTTGATCTGCCGAAGCCCAAGGTATCCCACGGTTTAGAGAACCTGAAAATTGACGGACGGATGGAGATTGCCTATAAATCCTCCAGGATGACAGTGATCGTAGACTATGCCCACAATGCAGTGAGTATGGAAAGCCTGCTGAGAACGCTGAGAGATTATAAGCCGAAACGCCTGGTATGCGTATTTGGCTGCGGCGGCAACCGGGCCAAGGAGAGACGCTATTCTATGGGAGAAATAGGCGGAAAACTGGCTGATTTCTGCATTATCACGGAGGACAATTCCCGCTATGAGGACGTGCAGGAGATTCTCACAGATATCAAGGTGGGGCTTTCCATGACCAGCGGAACCTACATTGAGATTCCTGATCGGAGGAAGGCCATTGAATTTGCTGTTTCCCATGCCAGAGAGGGAGATATGATTGCCATTATCGGCAAGGGACACGAGGACTATCAGGAAATCAAAGGCGTGCGCTATCCTTTCCTGGACCGCCAGGTGGTGCAGGAGACGGTGGAGAAGCTGGGACTGTAGAAGCGGCAGGCTCAGGCTTCAGACAGAATGTATGGGAAGGCAGAGGACGAAAATGATGGAACACATAACTGTAAAAGAGATTACAGAGGCGGCAGGCGGCCGTCTGCTGGCAGGAGATCCGTCTGCTCTGGTGACAGAGATCAGCATTGATTCCAGAGAGGCGGGAAAAGGATGCCTGTTTGTGCCGCTGATCGGCGAAAAAAACGACGCCCACCGGTTTATTATGACAGCCCTGGCTCAGGGGACAGCGGCAGTATTTACCTCTGAGCATGAGGAGACTTCAGAGGAAGTGGAGGAATCCAGACAGAGATGGCCGGAGGCCGCCTGGATTCAGGTGGAGGATACGAGAAAGGCCCTCCAGGCTCTGGGAGCCTTCATCAGAAGAAGGCTGACTCTTCCTCTGGTGGGAATCACGGGAAGCGTGGGAAAAACGACCACCAGGGAGATGGTGGCCGCAGCTCTTTCTGCCGGATACAGAGTGTTTAAGACGCCAGCCAATCACAACAGCCAGATCGGCGTGCCCCTGACTTTGTCTAAGATTTCCGGGGAGGATCAGATCGGCGTGCTGGAGCTGGGCATGAGCGAGCCGGGAGAGATGGAGGTCATCGCGGAGATTGCGGCTGTGGACATGGCTGTGATTACAAACGTTGGCGTCACCCACATCGAAAATCTTGGATCCAGAGAAAATATTTTAAGGGAAAAATTAAACATTCAGCGGGGAATGAACCCGTCAGGCCCGATTTTCCTGAACAGCGACAATGATCTGCTCTGCCGTGTGTCCGGCTGGGACGGACGGGAGACAGTTTATTTCGGAACAGGGGAGCAGGCCGATTACAGAGCAGTAGATATTTCCATGGAAAACGGCTGTCCTTCCTTTACCATGGTACATGGAGACGTGAGAATTCCCGTTACGCTGTCTGTGATGGGAGAACACAACATTCTAAATGCTCTGGCCGCTCTGGCGGTGGCGGATCGAAACGGCGTTTCTCTGGAAGCGGCTGCAGAAAAGCTTAGGGAATTCGGAGGCTTTAAAAACCGTCAGCAGGTTTATGAGGCGGCAGGCGTTACCATCATTGACGATACCTACAATGCCAGCCCGGATTCCATGAAGGCGGGCATTAAGGTGCTGTCTTCCTTTGAAACTAGCAGGAGGAGAGTGGCGGTTCTGGCCGATATGAAGGAGCTGGGCCCGGACGCCGGGCTGTTTCACCGTCAGGTGGGAGAATTTCTGGCAGGAGAGCAGGTGGATGCTCTCATCACTCTGGGAGAGCTGGCAGAGCAGATTGAGGAGGGCGCCCGTTTAAGGCGGCCGTCCCTTTTTGCGGCTTCTTTCAGAGACAAGGAAGAGATGACCCGGTTCCTGGAGGAGTTCCTGAAGCCGGGAGACTGCGTCCTGTTTAAGGGATCCAACAGCATGAAGCTGGGGGAGACTGCGCTCTATTTCAGAAACAAGGGGAAGGATCAGGCAGAGTCCGCCCAGGCGAGAGGCTGACAGAACGTATGAAGCAGACTTTTGCAAATGTAATTATCGATATTTCCCATGAAAAAGTGGATCGCACCTTTCAGTATATGGTGCCTGAGCCGTTAAAGGACAAGATCAGGGCGGGCGTTCAGGTGGAGATCCCCTTTGGAAAGGGAAATTCCCTCCGCCGGGGCTTTGTGGTGGAGGTGACTGAAAAGCCGGAATTTGATATTGACAGAATGAAGGAGATAGCTGGGATTTCACCTGACCGTGTGTCGGTGCAGTCCCAGCTTATTGAGCTTGCCTGGGAAATGAAGCGCATCTATGGTTCCACCATGAACCAGGCCTTAAAAACGGTGCTTCCGGTAAAGCAGAAGATGAAGCGCAGGGAGAAGAAGACCGTCCGCTGCCGCCTGACCAGGGAGGAGCTTGCAGAGGCCCTGAAAGAAGCCAGAAGAAGAAGCTACCGGGCCAGAATCAGACTGTTCGAGGCCTTTCTCGAGACGGAACAGATTCCCGGGGAGGTGGTGGAGCACCAGTTAAATATTACGGCTGCCTCCTTAAAGCCCCTGGTTGAAAGCGGGGCAGTGGAGGTAGCGCGAAGAGAGGTATACCGGGATCCGCTGAAAGGCCTTCAGAAGGAGGCCGCCCAGGTGAAGCTGAACGCCGATCAGCAGGCTGCGGCAGATACTTTCTGGGACTCCTATAAGGAACGTCTGATCCAGGGGCCGGAGGGACAAAAGAGGCTGTCCAGGGACAGGACCTGGCTTCTCCACGGCATCACGGGAAGCGGCAAGACAGAGGTCTACATGGAAATGATGGATCGTGTTCTGAGGGAGGGCCGCCAGGTGATTGTGCTGATTCCGGAAATCGCCCTGACGTATCAGACAGTCATGCGGTTTTATAAGCGGTTCGGCGGCAGGATTGCTATTTTAAATTCCAGGCTCTCGGCGGGAGAGCGGTACGATCAGTGGGAACTGGCCATGAAAGGCGAGGTGGACATTATGATTGGGCCCAGATCAGCCCTCTTTGCGCCTTTTTCCAACCTGGGGCTGATAGTCATTGACGAGGAGCACGAGGGGGCTTACAAAAGCGAGACCATGCCCCGGTACCATGCCAGGGAGGCGGCGGGGATCAGAGCCAGGCTGTCGGGAGCGGATGTGGTTCTGGGCTCTGCCACCCCTTCTATGGAATCCTACAGCAGAGCCTTGTCCGGAGAATACGGGCTTCTGCGTCTTCAGAAAAGAGCCTCCTCGGACAGCCGCCTGGCCCAGGCGGAAGTGGTCGATTTGAGAGAGGAGCTGAAAGCGGGCAATAAAACCATGTTCAGCCGCAGCTTGTCAGAACAGATACAGGACAGGCTGAGCCGCGGGCAGCAGATTATGCTGTTCATGAACAGAAGGGGCTACGCAAGCTTTGTGTCCTGCCGCTCCTGCGGGGAGGCGGTTCAGTGTCCCCACTGCGACGTGTCCATGACGCTCCACAAAAACGGCCGTCTGTACTGTCACTACTGCGGCTATTCTCTGCCCATGCCGAAGCTTTGCCCCTCCTGCGGCTCCCCCTATATCGCAGGCTTTGGGACCGGCACCCAGAAGCTGGAGGAGATGACAAAACAGCTGTTTCCCCAGGCCAGAGTGCTCCGGATGGACGCGGATACCACCGCTAAAAAGGGAGGACATGAGGAAATCCTCTCTGCCTTTGAGGCCGGGGAGGCGGATATTCTCATCGGAACCCAGATGATTGTGAAGGGGCATGATTTTAAAAATGTGACGCTGGTGGGGATTATGGCGGCGGATCTCTCCCTGAATACGCCGGATTACCGGTGTGCGGAGAGAACGTTTCAGCTTTTGACTCAGGCAGCCGGGCGGGCCGGAAGAGGCAGCCAGCCGGGCAATGTAGTGATTCAGACCTACAGGCCGGATCACTACAGCATCGAGACGGCGGCCAGACAGGATTACGAGGCCTTCTACAGCCGGGAGATCGCCTACAGAAGAATGATGAACTACCCTCCGGCCTGCCGGATGTCCGCCGTGCTGTTCGCGGCGAAGGACGAGGCGGCGCTGGAGCAGTTCTGCCGGAAGGCTTCGGAGCGGATTTCCATGATTCTTAAGGGGCTTTCCGGGCCCTGCCAGTCTATCGGACCGGTCAACGCGCCTGTCTACAAAGTTAATGATATGTATAGAAAAATTTTATATATTAAGTGTGAAAATTGTGATATACTAGATAAAATCAGGGACAGTATGGATTTCCTGACAGAAAGCGGCGCGGGAACCGTCCAGGTTCAGTATGACGTGTCGTAAGCGCAGAAGAAATAGGCTGTAAACAGCAGAATACAGAAAATAACAGAACATAAAAGGAGAGGATTCAGATATGGCAATCAGAGAAATCAGAACCATTGGAGACGAGGTTCTCAGAAAAGAGTGCAAGCTGGTGAAGGAGATGACTCCCCGCACGGCAGAGCTGATAGAAGATATGTTTGACACCATGTACCAGGCCAACGGAGTGGGGCTGGCGGCTCCCCAGGTAGGCGTCCGCAAGCAGATTGTGGTCATCGACGTGGAGGACGGAAATCAGTATGTGCTGATTAATCCGGAAATTCTGGAGACCAGCGGAAGCCAGACAGGCCCGGAGGGCTGCCTGAGCGTGCCTGGAAAATCAGGAACTGTAACCCGCCCGGATCATGTGAAGGTAAAGGCTTTAAATGAGAACATGGAGGAGTACGTTCTGGAGGGCGAGGGCCTGCTTGCCAGGGCAATCTGCCACGAGTGCGATCACTTAAGCGGCGTTTTATACGTGGATAAGGTTGAGGGAGAGCTGGAGGACGTAAGCGCAGAGTTCGAGGAAGAGTAGAAGAACGTCCGCAGAGCAGAAAGGGGATGCACACATGAAGTTAGTATATATGGGAACGCCGGATTTTGCAGTTCCTGCCCTTGTTTCCCTGGTGGAGGCAGGCCATGAGGTGGCGGCGGTTGTGACTCAGCCGGATAAGCCGAAGGGACGGGGGAAAGCCGTTCTTATGACTCCTGTAAAGGAGAAGGCTCTGTCCTACGGGATTCCTGTTTATCAGCCGGCCCGCGTCAAGAAGAATGAGGAATTTTTAAACGTTTTAAAAGAGATTCAGCCGGACGCTATCGTGGTAGCGGCATTTGGCCAGATTCTTCCCAGAGAGATTTTAGAGCTTCCCAAATACGGATGCGTAAATATTCACGCCTCCCTGCTTCCCAAGTACAGAGGAGCGGCTCCGATTCAGTGGGCTGTCATCGACGGGGAGAAGGAGAGCGGTATTACTACCATGATGATGGATGTGGGACTTGACACCGGAGATATGCTGGAGCGGGTGGTTGTCCCGCTGGCAGAGGACGAGACGGGGGGAAGCCTGTTTGACAAGCTTTCCATGGCCGGAGGACCGCTGATTCTGGAGACCCTTGAGAAACTGGAAAACGGAACTGCCGTCAGGACGCCTCAGCCGGAGGCAGGCGTTACCTATGCGGGGATGCTTGACAAGTCTCTGGGCAATATCGACTGGACGAAAGGCGCGGCAGAGCTGGAACGTCTGATCCGGGGCCTGAATCCATGGCCCAGCGCCTACACCCACTACGGTGAGAAGACCATGAAGCTGTGGGCGGCCGACGTTCTGCCGGAGAATTTTGAAGGTGAACCAGGCCAGATTGTAAAGGTTTTAAAGGATCGCTTTCTGGTAAAGACGGGAGACGGAACCTTAGCTGTGAAGGAGCTGCAGCTGGAAGGAAAGAAGCGCATGGATGCAGGCGCCTTCTTAAGAGGTTTTTCCTTAAAGGAAGGGGAGAAGCTGGGGCTGTAGAGGCCAGGCCTGCCGTGGCCGCGGCTGGATCCGGCTTTGAAGCGGGAACGCCATAGGGGGAGAATGAGTGAAAAGGGCGGTCATTTAATTTGAGAAAGGAAGTCTTTTATCTATGTACTATGGTTATGGATTTTACCCCATGTTTGATCCGACGATGATTCTGATATTAATCGGAGTGGCGCTTTCCATGGCGGCTTCCGCCAGGGTGAACAGTACCTTTGCCCGCTATTCCAAAGTTCGTTCCATGACGGGAATGACAGGGGCGGAGGCGGCTCAGAGACTGTTAAACAGCCAGGGGATCTACGATGTGACGGTGCGGCGCGTAGGCGGCCGTCTTTCCGATCACTATGATCCCAAGAGCAAGACGGTGAATCTGTCAGACGATGTGTACAATTCCACCTCTGTGGCAGCGATCGGAGTGGCTGCCCATGAGTGCGGGCACGCCATTCAGGATGCGGTGGGATATGCGCCGTTAAAATTCAGGGGAGCTCTGGTTCCAGTGGCCAATTTTGGCTCCCAGATTTCCTGGCCCCTGATTCTGATTGGATTTTTTATCGGAGGCTTCGGCTCTCCCATGGTGCAGCTGGGCATCCTGCTGTTTTCCGCCGCTGTGCTGTTTCAGTTGGTGACGCTTCCAGTGGAGCTTAACGCCTCCTCAAGAGCGGTGAAGCTTCTGGATGCTACGGGCATTCTTTCCGGCAGCGAGGTGGACGGCACCAGACGGGTGCTGGGAGCAGCGGCGCTCACTTACGTGGCTGCGGTAGCCGGATCGATTTTACAGCTTCTGCGTCTGATTATACTGTTTGGAGGAAGAAGAGATAATGACTAAAACCGGAAGTGGAAAACCGGCAAACGAAGGAAACAGAAGCGCTTCGGGAGCGCGGGAGATTGTGCTGGACGTTCTTCTTGAGATTCTGGAGAAGAAGCAGTACAGCCATCTGGTACTCCAGAGAGCGCTCGCAAAATATCAGTATCTGGATAAGCAGGAACGCTCTTTTATCAAGAGGAACGTTGACGGTACTCTGGAGCGCCTGATGCAGGTTGACTGTCTGATTGAATCATATTCCAGCGTAAAGCTGCGTAAAATGAAGCCTGTGATCCGCACGATTCTCAGAATGAGCGTCTATCAGATCTGCTTTATGGATCGGATTCCTGATTCTGCAGCCTGCAACGAGGCGGTGAAGCTGGCGGTCCGAAGAGGCTTTTCCGGCTTGAAGGGCTTTGTGAACGGAGTGCTGAGAAATGTGTCCCGACACAAGGATGAGATCACATGGCCGGACGACAGCACGGCGTTCTGTCTGCCCCAGTGGATTTTTTCCATGTGGGAGAGGCAGTATGGGAAAGAGGCAGCTAAAACCATGGCAGAGAGCTTTCTGAAGGAGAGACCTCTCACTGTCCGGATGAATTTGAGCCTGGCCTCCAGGGAGGAGATCTTTGATTCTCTGGAAAGCCAGGGTGTGAAAATCAGGGAAAGCGGCTTTGCCGAGGACGTGGTTTTCTTAAGCCAGGTAGATTATCTGGAGAGCCTGGACGCCTTTTTAGACGGCTGGATCCAGGTACAGGATTTAAGCTCTTCTCTGGCGGGAGACGCCGCCGGAGTGAAGGAGGGCGATTACGTCATTGACGTCTGCGGCGCTCCAGGAGGAAAAAGCCTGCACATTGCGGAGCTGCTTCACGGAACCGGCATGGTGGAGGTCAGAGATCTGACCGAGAAGAAAATCGCTCTGGTGGAGGATAATATCTGGCGTTCCGGATTTTCCAATATCGAGGCCAGAGTGCAGGACGCCACAGAATTTGATCCGGACTCCCAGGAAAAGGCAGATCTGCTGATTGCGGATCTGCCCTGCTCAGGCCTTGGGATCATCGGCCGCAAGCCTGACATCCGTTACAATGTGACAGAGGAGCAGACGAGAGAGCTGGCGAAGCTGCAGAGAGAAATCCTTTTTGTAGTCTGGCGGTATGTAAAGCCAGGAGGGACTATGGTATTCAGCACCTGCACGGTAGATCCGGCGGAAAATGAGGAGAACGTCCGCTGGATTCTGTCGCAGCTGCCCTTTGAACCGGTGGATCTGACAGACAGAATAGGAGACGCTCTGGCAGAGACACTTTTAGAGGACACCAGGAAAAAGGGATACGTTCAGCTGCTGCCGGGCTTCTACCCGGGGGACGGCTTTTTTATCTCTGTATTTAGAAGAAAAGAAGAGTAGGATTTAAAAGGAGGCTTTAAGCATATGGAGAGAGACGGACGGGCAGATTTAAAATCCATGACCCTTCCGGAGCTGACAGAGTATCTGAAGGACTTAGGAGAAAAGCCCTTTCGGGCAAAGCAGCTGTATCAGTGGATGCATGTGAAGCTGGCGGCTTCTCTGGACGAGATGACGAATCTGTCCAAGGAAATGAGGGGAATTCTGAAGGAGAAGGCTTTTTACGCGTCCTTAAATCCGGTGGACGTGCGTATTTCCCAGATTGACGGCACCAGAAAGTATCTGTTTGAGCTGGAGGATGGGAATGTAATCGAGAGCGTGCTGATGCGCTATAAGCACGGCAACTCCGTCTGCATTTCCTCCCAGGTAGGCTGCCGGATGGGCTGCCGTTTCTGCGCTTCCACTCTGGACGGCCTGGAGAGAAACTTAAGGCCTTCCGAGATGTTAGAGCAGATTTACCGGATTCAGAGGGATACCGGAGAAAGGGTATCGAACGTGGTGGTGATGGGTTCCGGAGAGCCCATGGACAATTACGACAATCTAATCCGCTTTATCCATCTGCTGACAGACGAAAACGGCTTACATATCAGCCAGCGGAACGTCACAGTTTCCACCTGCGGCATTGTTCCCAGAATCCGTCAGTTTGCGGAGGAAAATCTTCAGGTAACTCTGGCGCTTTCTCTCCATGCCCCCAATGACGAGGTGAGAAAAACTCTGATGCCGGTGGCCAACAGCTTCGCCCTGAAGGACGTGCTGGACGCCTGCCATTATTACTTTGAGAAGACAGGCAGAAGACTTACCTTTGAGTACAGCCTTGTAAAAGGAGTCAACGATAATCTGGACGAGGCCAGGGCGCTGGCGGATCTGCTGAAAGGCCAGCACGGCCACGTGAATCTGATTCCTGTCAATCCGATTAAGGAGAGAGACTTTAAACAGTCGGATCGGAAGGCTGTCGAGGAGTTTAAACAGTATCTGGAAAAGCGGGGAATCAATGTCACCGTGCGCCGGGAAATAGGCCGCGACATTGACGGAGCCTGCGGACAGCTTCGAAAAAGCTATATTGAGAAGGAAAGGACGTAAGGAAGATGAAAGCCTGTGCTTTGACGGACATCGGGCGGGTGCGGCCTGTAAACCAGGACTGCCGCTTCGCCACGACAGAGCCTATCGGACCTCTTTCAAATTTATTTATTGTTGCAGACGGTATGGGCGGCCACAAGGCCGGAGACCGGGCATCCAGGCTTCTGATAGAGAGCCTGACCTCCTACATAAGGAACTGTTCGGCCAGAACGCCGGTGGAGGCGCTGAACCATGGAATTGCAGAGGCTAACAGGGAGATCTACGAGGCTTCTCTGGAACACCAGGAGCTGGCAGGCATGGGAAGCACTCTGGTGGCCGCTACGATAGAGGATTCGACTCTCTATGTAGCCAATGTGGGGGACAGCCGCCTCTACCTGATTGAGCGGGAAGGAATCCGGCAGATTACCAGAGATCATTCTTATGTGGAAGAGATGGTGTCTCTGGGGCAGATTACCAGAGACAGCCTTGAGTATAAAAAGCAGAAGAACTATATCACGAGGGCAGTCGGCATTGCAAAGACAGTGGAGGCAGACTTTTTTGAGGTGGGCCTGAAGGAGGGAGACTATATTCTTCTCTGCTCGGATGGTCTTTCCAATATGGTGGACAATTCCGCCATGTTCCGCCTGGTACTGCTTCCAGGCCCTCTGGAGAGCAAGGCCAGAGCGCTTATTGCGTTAGCCAATCAGAACGGGGGAAAGGATAATATAGCAGTTGTCCTTGTGGATCCCCAGATAAGTGAGGTGGACGGATTATGATGCTTAGACCAGGAATGTATTTGCAGAATCGGTATGAGATTCTGGATCAGATAGGCTCCGGCGGAATGTCAGAGGTCTACCGGGCAAAATGCCATAAATTAAACCGTCTGGTGGCCATCAAGGTGCTGAAGGAGGAATTCAGCACAGACGCCGGGTTTGTAAAGAAATTTAAGCTGGAGGCGCAGGCGGCCGCAGGCCTTTCCCACCCGAATATCGTCAGCGTATACGACGTTGTGGACGAGGGAAGCATTCACTACATCGTCATGGAGCTGATAGAGGGAATCACTCTGAAAAGCTACATCACGAAAAAGGGACGGCTGAGTTCCAAGGAGGCTATCGGGATCGCCATCCAGGTGGCTCAGGGAATTGCAGCTGCACACGATCAGCACATTGTCCACCGCGACATTAAGCCCCAGAACATGATTATTTCCAGGGATGGGAAGGTAAAGGTGGCAGATTTCGGCATTGCCCGGGCAGTCAGCAGCCAGACCATCGGCGCTACGGCTATCGGCTCTGTCCACTACATTTCCCCGGAACAGGCCAGAGGCGGTTTCAGCGACTCCAGGACAGACATCTATTCCCTGGGAATTACCATGTTCGAGATGGTGACAGGTACGGTTCCTTTTGACGGGGATAATACGGTGAGCATTGCCCTGGCTCATTTAGAGCAGGCTGTGACGCCCCCGTCTCAGCTGAATCCGGAGGTTCCGGTAAGCCTTGACCGGATTATTATGAAGTGTACCCAGAAAAAGCCGGAGAAGCGTTACAGCGACGTCTATGAGCTGATTGCAGATCTGCGCCACGCCCTGGTGGATCCGGACGACGATTTCGTAACAGAGGAGCCGGAGGTGGATACCTCTTCTCCTACGATGGTGATTTCAAACGACGAGCTGAGCCAGATCAAGCAGGCCAGAAATACAGGGCCTGTAGTGATGAACGGACAGAGCTCCGGCATGCGGGTGCCATCCGAAACAGGACAACACGAAAAACGGCATGACAGGGAGTATGGAAACGGCCGGAGAGAGACTTACAGCCGGCGGGACAGCCGGAGCGGAGGAGGAAGAAGCCAGGAATACGATTACGACGAGTATGACGATTATCAGGATGAGGGCAGTTACGATTCCTATGACGACTCTTATGACGGTTCCTATGACAGAGGCAGGGACCGGGGAGCTGGAAGAGACAGAGGCTCTGACCGTATGCCAGCCTTGGGAAGCGGTTCTTCCGGGAAAAAGGCCAGAAAACAGAAGAGAGACTCTGATATCAATCCTCAGATAGAGAAGCTTTTGACAAGCGTTGGAGTGGTGGCTGCTATTATTATTGTGGCTGTTCTCATTACCATATTTGCCAAGCTGGGAGGAATTTTCAACTCAGGATCCAATGGAAATAATCCTGCTCAGACGCAGACTTCGGGACAGGAGACTGGACTGAAGGATACAGAGACACGGGTTCCCGATTTTATCGGCCTGACAGAGGAGGAAGCGGAGGAAAAGGCAAAGGACAGCCACCTGAAGCTGAGCTATGGCTATGTGCAGTCAGACGAGAAGAAAAAGGGACGCGTCATCGAGCAGAAGACGGCGGAGGGAACGGTTGTAGATAAACAGTCGACCGTCAAGGTGATAGTGGGAGAAGGCGGTGAGAAGGAATCCGAGGAGGAGACCAAAGAATCTCATCAGATTGATCTGACCGTTCTGGGCCTGGAGGCCCTGGATGGAACCAACGCCAAGAATCTGCTGGAGGCAAAGGGGCTTACCGTCTCTTTGAAACAGGAAAACAGCGATACGATTCCTGTGGATATGGTAGTGCGCTACGAGCCGCAGGAGGCAGACAGAGGGGACGAGATTGAGCTCTATGTGAGCCTTGGACCGACAGTCAGCATGGTAAAGGTTCCTGATTTAAGCGGCATGACAGAGGAGGAGGCCGGGGAGGCTCTTGCTGAAGCTGGACTTCTGCCTGCGCCGGAGGATCAGATCCTCACCCAGAAGAGCGACAGCGTAAAGAGGGGAACCATTATCAGCCAGACGCCTCTCATGGACGAGGAGGTTCCAGAGGGAAGCACTGTCAGCTACGTAGTCAGCGAGGGACGCGGCAAGAAGTACGCGGCTATTGTCAATGACGATTACCCGCTGAAGGACAATTTTGGCCCCAGCGGAGCCTCCACCACGATCACAGTGGAGATTGTCATGGTGCAGACAGTGAACGGGCAGAAGAGAACGACTACTGTAATGGATGCCAGAAACATGAAGGGCGATGTGACGCTTCCCGTCCACTATGAGCTGACAGGGGCGGACGGAGTTCTGACAGGAGAACTGCAGATCTGGGATCTGACTAATGACAGGATTTTAAAGACCTATCCCCTCGAATTTATGGAGGTCGACGCGTAGATGACAGGAAAGATTGTTAAGGGAATCGCAGGCTTTTACTATGTCCACGACGGGCAGCAGAAAGTCTATGAGTGCAGAGCCAAGGGCGTGTTCAGAAACAGGAAAATCAAGCCTCTGGTGGGAGACAACGTAGAGTTTGAAATTCTGGACGAGGAGGCGGGCACAGGCAGCATTGTCTCCATTTTGGAGCGGAAAAACTCCCTGATTCGTCCGGCTGTCTCCAATATTGATCAGGCCCTGGTGGTATTTGCCATTACAGAACCCATGCCGAATCTGAATCTTCTGGATCGGTTTCTGGTTATGATGGAGCGTCAGAATATTCCGGCTGTCATCTGCTTTAATAAAATTGATTTGTCATCCAGGGAGGAGATGGAGCGCCTGCGCTCCATCTATGCCCCGGCAGGATATGAGATTCATTTTATCAGCACCTATGAGGAGGCGGGACTTCAGGAGATTCACAGCCTCATACAGGGAAAAACGACTGTGCTGGCAGGTCCGTCCGGAGTGGGGAAATCCTCCCTGACGAATTTTCTCCAGCCGGAGGCCAATATGGAGACAGGCGTAGTCAGTGAAAAGATTAAGCGGGGAAAGCATACAACCCGCCATTCGGAGCTGTTTTTTGTGGAGGAGAATACCTACATGATGGACACGCCTGGTTTCAGCTCCATGTATATTGAGGACTTGAAGCCGGAGGAGCTGAAGGACTGCTTTCCAGAGTTTGCCCCGGAGGAGGACGGCTGCCGGTTTTTAGGCTGTGTCCATGTGGGAGAGAAGGTCTGCGGAGTCAAGGAGGCGGTGAAAGCCGGAACCATCAGCCGCAGCCGATATGAAAATTACCTGCTTTTGTACCAGGAATTGAAGGATAAAAGGAGATATTAATTATGATACGTTTAGCGCCGTCTGTGTTAGGAGCAGATTTTTCACGCCTGGGAGAGGAGATCCAGGCAGTAGACAGGGCGGGAGCCCAGTATATTCATCTGGACGTGATGGACGGAACCTTTGTGCCCAGCATTTCCTTTGGAATGCCGGTGATTGAACGGCTTCGCCCGGTGACGGACCGCGTATTTGACGTTCACATGATGGTAGAGGAACCAGGACGGTATGTGGAGGATATGAAGAAGGTGGGAGCCGATCTGATCTGCGTCCATCAGGAGGCCTGCAGACATCTGGATCGGACAGTGAACCAGATTAAGGAGCTGGGGCTCAAGGCTGCCGTGGCCTTAAATCCGGCTACGCCTGTATCCACCCTGTCCTGCATTCTGGATCAGCTGGATATGGCGCTTATCATGTCAGTCAATCCAGGTTTTGGCGGCCAGAAATTTATTCCTTACACACTGGAAAAGATTAGGCAGCTGCGCAGGATGAGAGATGAGAGAGGACTGAATCTGGATATTCAGGTGGACGGAGGCGTGGGCCTTGGAAACGTCCGCCAGGTGATTGAGGCGGGAGCCAATGTGATTGTGGCCGGTTCCGCTGTCTTCAAGGGAGACGCGGCGGCCAACACTAAGGCGTTTCTGGAGATTTTTAAGGAGTATGAGTAGGATGGAAGGAGAGACCTGCCTGATCATAACGGGAGGAAACCTGAACCTGGACTTTGCAGAGCAGTTTCTGAAACACAGAAGCTACGGCTGCGTGATTGCCGTAGACGGGGGACTGGAGGCCGCTGCCGCTCTCGGCGTCTGTCCGGATGAGATTGTGGGAGATCTGGACACGGTAAATCCGGCTCTGTTCGATTCCTACCGCAGAAAACCAGGGATTGAGCTGGAAATCCACCGGCCGGAGAAGGATGAGACGGACACAGAGCTGGCCCTTCTCACAGCAGAGAGGAAGGGCTTTCATGCGGTACACCTGCTGGGCGCTTTAGGCGGGCGGATGGATCACGCCCTGGGCAATGTGCAGCTGTTAAATCAGTGCCTGCAAAACGGTGTACATGCAGAAATTTATGATGAGAAGAACAGAATCTATCTGGCCAGCCCCGGCAGAACAGAGTTTGCCAGGGAACAGGCGTATGGGCAATATATTTCTTTTCTTCCGCTGACAGAGTCGGTGGAGGGGATTACCCTGACAGGCTTTAAATATCCTCTTTCCAATAAAACGATCCATCTGGGAACCAGCCTCTGTATCAGCAATGAGCTGACGGGAGAGAAGGGAAGCCTGGAATTTCAAAAGGGCATTCTCGTCTGCATTGAGAGCCACGACTGATTGAATGAAAAACTGACCTCTGAAAAAATATGAAAACTGAATGTTTTGTCAAGTACAGATCTGTGATAAGATACAGGTCAGAGAGATGCAGGACATCTGCATACAGTTTACAGCAGGAGGCAGTGATATGATTCGAAACAATGATAAGGCGTATAAAATCGCCATGACAGGACTGATGGCGGCTCTTTCCTATGTAGTGTTTACATTTGGCCAGATTAAACTGACGCTTCCAGGCGGAGACGCTACGTCTATCCATCTGGGCAACGCAGTCTGTGTGCTGGGGGCGCTGCTCATCGGCGGCTTCTGGGGAGGCCTGGGAGGAGCGATCGGAATGACCATAGGCGATCTGCTGGATCCAGTCTACGTGGTCTATGCGCCGAAAACCTTTATTTTAAAGCTGTGTATCGGCCTGATTACAGGTTTTGTGGCTCACAGGATTGGAAAGATCTCTGTCAGCACAGATAAAAAGCATATTTTAAAATATGTGATTCTGGCGTCAGCCGCAGGCCTTTTATTTAACATGGCAGCTGATCCGCTGTTTGGATATTACTATAAACTGCTGATAATCGGAAAGCCGGCAGCTGAGCTGGCTCTCGTCTGGAATATCGCCTCCACCTCGATCAACGCGGTGATCTCGGCAGTTGCGTCTGTCCTGATCTACATGGCGGCGCGGCCTGCGCTTCATTCAGCGGGCCTTCTTCTCCGGTTATCATAAGGAGATTATGATGAATGAGACAGGACAAAAAAAGATTGCAATGATAAACTCCATGGCAGGGTATGGCCGCTGTTCTATAACAGCGGCTATTCCTGTGCTGAGCGCTTTGAAGGTACAGTGCTGCCCGGCGCCCACGGCTATTTTGTCAAATCATACCGGCTATCCAAGCTGTTATTTTGACGACTACACAGAAGGTCTGGCGCCTTACCTGGAGGAGTGGAAGAAGCTTCAGTTTTCCTTTGACGCCGTTATGACTGGATTTCTCGGCTCCGCCGGGCAGGTTCGGACTGCAGTGGACTTTCTCATGGAAGTAAAGCCACAGGGAACGAAAGTTCTGGTGGATCCGGTGCTGGGGGACAATGGAACGCTCTACCGGACCTGTACCCAGGAGCTCTGTGAGGAGATGAGGGAGCTGATTCAGTACGCGGACGTGATTACGCCCAATCTGACAGAAGCCTGCCTTCTGACGGAAACCCCATGGAGCGAAACAGGATGGTCGAAAAACAGGCTGGCAGATTTGGCCTACAAGCTGCTATTCATGGGGCCGGGAGCGGTGGTGCTCACAGGCGCGGCAAAAAGCCATTCGATTATCAATGTAGTGCTGGAGCGTGGAAAAGAACCTGTCTTTTTCACTGGAAAACGGGTTGAAACAAGCCGCCACGGCACAGGCGACGTATTTTCCGCAGTACTGGCGGGAGAGATGGTCCACTCCGTGCCGTTAGAAGAGGCAGTGCGCCGGGCGGCCACCTTTACGAGAAAGTGCGTGGAGAGGTCGGAAGAACTTCAGATTCCGGAAAAAGAGGGGCTATGTATCGAGGAATGCCTGCCTTATCTGTTCCGGTTAAGCCGCAGAGATTAAAGGGACTTCAGGAAAAGGCAGAAATGGGCTTTTCATAAACAGGAAACTGTAGTATAATCAAGGTCAGACTACGTTTTGGCTGTCAGAACAGCCAAATATCATTGATTTCAATGAAAATAAAAGCTAAAAGCGGATTTCAGGAACCGCTGCAGGAGGAAGATATGTTAGATTTAAGATTTGTCAGAGAAAATCCGGAGATCGTAAAGCAGAACATCAGAAATAAATTCCAGGACAGCAAGCTGCCTCTGGTGGACGAGGTGATCGAGCTGGACGCGCAGAACCGTGCAGTTAAGAAAGAAGCCGATGATCTGAGAGCCGGAAAGAATAAAATTGCCAAGCAGATCGGCGGTCTGATGGCTCAGGGCAAGAAGGAAGAGGCTGAGGAGCTGAAGAAGAAGGTAGGCGAGGACGCTGCCCGCTTAGCTGAGCTGGAGACTCTGGAGAAAGAGCTTTCCGAGAAGATTACCAAAATCATGATGACAATCCCGAACATTATCGATCCGTCCGTTCCGATTGGAAAAGACGACAGCGAGAATGTGGAGATCCAGAAGTACGGAGAGCCGGTTGTTCCGGATTTCGAGATTCCGTATCACACGGAGATCATGGAGCGCTTCAACGGAATCGACTTAGACAGCGCCAGAAAGGTGGCTGGAAACGGTTTCTACTACCTGATGGGAGATATCGCCAGACTTCACTCCGCAGTGATTTCCTATGCAAGAGACTTCATGATTGACAGAGGCTTTACCTACTGCGTGCCGCCTTTCATGATCCGCAGCAATGTAGTGACAGGCGTTATGAGCTTTGCCGAGATGGACGCCATGATGTACAAGATCGAGGGAGAGGATCTGTACCTGATCGGAACCAGCGAACACTCCATGATTGGAAAGTTCATCGACACAGTTCTCAAGGAGGAAGAGCTTCCGAAGACGCTGACCAGCTATTCTCCATGCTTCAGAAAAGAGAAGGGCGCTCACGGAATCGAGGAGAGAGGCGTATACAGAATCCACCAGTTTGAGAAGCAGGAGATGATCGTTGTCTGCAAGCCTGAGGACAGCATGAAGTGGTATGACAAGCTGTGGCAGAACACAGTTGACCTGTTCCGCTCCCTGGATATTCCAGTGAGAACTCTGGAGTGCTGCTCCGGAGATCTGGCTGACTTAAAGGTGAAGTCTGTGGACGTAGAGGCATGGTCCCCGAGACAGCAGAAGTATTTCGAGGTGGGAAGCTGCTCCAACTTAGGAGACGCTCAGGCGCGCCGCTTAAAGATCCGCGTAAACGGCGAGAACGGCAAATACTTTGCCCACACCTTGAATAACACGGTAGTAGCTCCGCCGCGTATGCTGATTGCCTTCTTAGAGAACAACTTACAGGCAGACGGATCTGTCAGAATCCCAGAGGTATTACGGCCGTATATGGGCGGAAAAGCGGAGATCCGTTAGAGAGTGCAGAAAGCAGAATAATAGATAGAAAGAAGATGTTTTCCTGTGATAATGAGAGGCATGGGAAGGCATCTTCTTTTTTTTGGCTCTTTATTGGGCGTTTGATCGTTTTTTGTGTAGAAAGGGCTGAAACATGGGAAGGAAAATTATTTTTTCAATATGCAAATCAGACAAAAACTGCAGACTTTGCGACTAGCTGCGTTTTCTGCTCGGTTCGTGCATCCATGATCCACCATTCGCGAAAACTCGCCTTACGGCTCAAACACTTCGCTCGGTGGCGGAAATTAGCACGAACCTCTCTGCGAAAGCCTCGCTATTATCGCCCAGCCTGCAGTTTTTGTCTAAGAAATACCATCTTGCTATTAATATTTACCGTTGAAGCATTCAGGCGTTTATCATGAGAACTGGAAAACGGTATCTTGATAAATAAAGAAAAAAAGATATAATAAATATGATACGCAAGTAGGCGGTTTAATTTTTCGTATTTACAGATTGGATGGGGGAAAATGTGGGTGAGTTAACGAAAAAAAATGAATTGGTTAGAGCAGTGACAGCTACAGAATTAGCGCTTCCATTAGTAGAGGAAGAATTTTCTGTGCAAAAATACAGTAAAATTCCTCTTTCGAGGATTGCTGCTCTTGGTACGGGATTAGAGCCAGTTACAGCAGTAGTACAGAAGGCTGTGAGTGGGGGACAGGCTGTAAGCGGATACTACAAAGTTACCATTCCGCCAGGAACACATCTGGCATCATTTAAAGATGGTACAGGATTTCTCGGAACTGCTATGGGAAATACTGGAATTGAAGGCCAGGCCCGCTTGAATCCATTGATTTGTGATCCTACCATGCTGCTTGTAGCTGTGACTCTAGCTAATATTGATAAAAAATTGGATGTAATTCAGGAGACCCAGCAAGAAATGCTGGATTTTATAGTTCAAAAGGAAAAATCTGCTTTGAAAGGTGATTTGGATTTCCTGATGGATATTTACAACAACTACAAACACAACTGGAACAGCGATAGATATAAAACTGCAAATCATATTAAAGCATTGGACATTCGCCAAAATGCTGGCCATATGATTGATTTTTATAGAGAGCAAATAAAAAAGCATATTAGTAAAAAAGCATTTTTGCACAGTGATCAGGATGTGAAGAAGCAGCTTGCTAAGGTTCAGGATGAGTTTAAGGAATATCAGCTTGCCTTGTATTTATATGCATTTGGATATTTTCTTGAAGTTCTTCTTCAGGAAAACTTCGATGCAGCATATCTCGAAGCTGTTTCCAGAAAAATAGATGATATGTCATTTCAATATAGAGAACTGTATTCTATGTCTTATGAACGGATTGAAGAGTATACAAAGTCCTCATTACAGTCAAAAGTAGTTGGAGGATTATCTGTGATGAACAAGATTGCTGGTGAAACCATTGCAAAAATACCTGTTATCAGCAAATCTCAGATTGATGAGACATTAATTACAGCTGGTGAGAAACTTGGCACATACAAAGAAAAGCGTATTATTACTGCCATGCACAAATTAGTTGAAAGGCAGAGCAGCTGTATTCGCCCCTTTATTGATAATATTGATATGGTGAATCGAATATACAATCAGTCGACAACTCTAATATTTAATGAAGAAAATATATATCTTGCAGCATTAGATGAAGGATAAGTATGCTATTTGGTCATTTTTTGCTGTGCAATGTACAATATAGAAGCATGGGTCAGCCTTATCAAGATGCCTCATCATGGAGCATACAATGATAATTCTGGTCTTCCGGAAAATGCGTTATACCGCTTGCTATGGGAATATAATCCAAGTTATTTTGTTATCTCTGTTGGATTAAATAATCAATATGGTCATCCACACAAAAAAACGATGGATATGATTGAGAAGATGGTTGTTGATGTAAAAGAATTAAATTGGAATGAGCATGTGTACAGAACAGATAAGCAAGGTGACATCATTGTTAAATCAAATGGAAAAGGAATGTTCGTTGAACCAGCTAAATGATATTTTGGAAATATGAGGAATACATGTTGGAAATAATTATTGTTTTAGTATTGCTGACGTTTTTGCTTTGGTTGCGATTTCACATCTTAAATCCTGCATCTCGGAAAAATTTCCAGAGCTGCTTGATTCAGCTAAGCCGGAAAGGAAAGGGGGAAACAAGCAGAATACATAATAATATAAACACACCTCCAAGTACAGGCAGGGTCCTTCAGCCCTGCCTGTTTTACCACCGTTTTTAATTTACCTCCTCCAGCTTATTCCCCGGCACGGCTACCAGGGAGTAGTTGGTGTGGTAGATGACGAATCCTGGGGCCGCTCCGGCCACCTTCTTGATATTCTTTTTCTGAATATAGTCGATTTCCACTTTTTCATTGTCCCGGCCTTTGGAGTAGTAGGCGGCCAAAGCTCCTGCCTCCTCGAATACCCGGTCTGGAAGTTCTTTTCCCTCGCTTTTTACAATGACGTGGGAGCCGGGGATGCCCTTGGCGTGGAACCACCAGTCGTTTCCAGTAGCCAGCTTGAAGGTCAGCTCTTCGTTCTGGTAATTATTCTTTCCCACATAAATATGGAAGCCATCGGAGGACAGGTAGTGGAAGGGTTTGCTTACCACCTTCTGCTTTTTCATATTGGGGCCATGTTTTTTAATGAAGCCGTATTCTGTCAGCTCCATCTTAATCTGGGTTAAATCCTCCTCTTTTAAGGCGATATCCAGAGCCGCGCTGATGGACTCCAAATGGTCGATTTCCCGCTTTGTCTCCTCGGTAAGCTCGGTAAGCGCCTCGAAGGTGCGCTTTAGTTTATTGTACTTTTCAAAGTAGCGCTTTGCGTTTTCCTGGGCTGTTTTCGTCTCGTCCAGAGGAATCCGGATGGTCTCGTTGGTGTAGTAGTTGAGGCAGGAAAGCTCCTTTTCCCCTCCGGCCAGCTCATAGCCGTAAGTGTTTAAAAGCTCTCCGTAGATCCGGAATTTATCTCTTTTTTCCGTATCCTTTAACTGCCTTAACTGGAGGTCATATTTTTTGTAATTCCGCTCCAGGGCAGTCTGGACAATCCGGCGCAGGTCCGAGGATTTCTGACGGATTCTGGTAATGACATTTTTGGAGGCGTAGTAGGTTTCCAGCACCTGGCTCATGGAGGAGAATGCCTTCAGGCAGCAGTCTGCCGGAAGGGCTGTAAAGGCAAGAGCAGAAAACTCCACCGGTTCCTCGCCTTTATAGAGAATGCAGGGAGAGAACTGTCCGCCTTTCACGGACTCCATAGCCAGGGAGAAGGTGCGGCTTAAATGAATCCGCTCTGCCTCTGAAAGCTCTGCTGCCGGAACTGAGGATTCGATGCTGGCCAGGTGGCAGAATTCCTCCGCCATGACGGGGCTGATGCCTGTAAAATGGCTGTAGAGAGCTTTCCCAACTGGCTCCGGTGCCTGCGCCATCACTGCGGCCATTTCCTCCTCGCCAGTTTCCAGAGGATTCAGTTTGCGGGCCGTCTGGGGAATAAAGTATTCCCTGCCTGGAAGTACCTCCCGGACAGAGCTGACCTGGGCGGAAATGTGCTTAATGCTGTCGATGATCATTCCCTCGCTGGTACAGAAAATAATATTGCTGTGCTTTCCCATCAGCTCCACAATCAGCCGTTTCCGGCAGAGATCTCCCATCTCGTCCAGATGCTTGATTTCAAACTCCACCGCCCGCTCCAGACCTGGCTGGGTGATGGAAATAATTTTTCCGTTTCCAATGTGCTTTCTCAGCAGCATACAGAAATTTGGCGCAGTCAGAGGGCTGTTTTTGTTTTTGTCTGTCAGGTAAGCCAGCGGAAGGCTGGGGTTGACTGATAAAAGCAGCCTGTAATTTTCCCTGTTGTTTTTTATGGTAAATAAAAGCTCGTCCTTTTCCGGCTGGGCAATTTTTGCGATTTTTCCGCCGGCGATGGTCTGGTTAAATTCGTGAACCAGGGACGCGATGACAATTCCGTCAAAAGCCATGAATAAAATCCTCCTTATTTGCGATAATTAAAAGCGTTCCTCTGGCGAGATTCCCTGCAGGCGGAGGAGAAATACAGTGAGGGCCAGCAGATCCGCGCAGCCTCCAGGGCTTATGTTTTTCTCGATGAAGTCCTGATTCATGGACGAAAGGCGCGCCTGCCATCCGTCCGTTACTGCGCCGCCGTCTGAAAGAGCCTTTCGGGCCTGCTCCCTGACGTAGAGGGCCGCGTCCATTCCGCCTCTGTGGATCACATTGGTGTCCTCCACCTGGGCCATGAGAGAGAGGAGAGTCTGAAGGCAGGCTCTGTTCCAGACGTCTCCAGAAATCTCTGTTTTCCCGCCAAGGGCCTCAAGGGCTGAGGAGAAAGCTGCCATGGAAATAGAGGACAAAGCGGGAAATCCGTCGGAGGCCTCTCCTCGTATGCCCCGGCAGCCGTAGGCGAGGTACAGTTTTTCGCCGTGGGAAAAATGGACGTTTCCTGTTCCGGACTTCGCATCGGCCTGCTGTCTGCGCTGCTCCAGAGCTGAAAAATCTTCTTGAATTTCCTTCTGGCAGAGCTTTCCGGCCAGAGAGAGAAGCTCAGACAGATTCAGAGAAGGCAGATTCAGAGAAGGCAGATTCAGCCTGTTCTGGCCGAAGAGAAATCCGGCGCTGGCAGCCAGAATTCCCATAGAAAAAATGATTCCCTTGTGGGTGTTGACTCCTCCTGCAGCGTCAAACATGGCTGTTTCTGCCAGAAGGCCGGTTTTTCTGATCTGGGAGAAGAGAAGAGGAAGATCCGGTTCTTTTTTGTCCTCATCCGCTGTCTGCCTGGAAAAATGGATTCCCTGTTCTGCCATAGTCCTGATATAGGGAGCCACTGCCTCGGCGCTTTTTAGAAAGGTTTCACAGCACATATCCCGGTGGGCGCCGTTGTCCAGACGATCTACCAGACCGGGCTTCGGAGTGGCGGACACCTCGTCTGTCAGGGACTCTCTGGCAGCCAGATACAGGTGGTTTAAAAATGCGTCCTCTGCCATCAGCTGCTGAATATGGGAAACCAGCTCCTCCACCGTGTGCTTTCGGCTTCTGGAGCAGGCGTGGGCCGGCTCTCCGCAGAGCAGGCAGCGGCGGCCGGGAAGTCCGATCTCCTCTCTGGAAACCTTGCTTTTGTCTGTGCGGATGATGTCAATATCGTAGAGCCGTCCGCCAGCCGTTTCCTCCTCAAGAGAGGAGGTAATCTGCTTGAGGGTTTCCGGCTTCGCGTCTGCGCAGAGAAACAGCTCCAGTCCAGTGTGCTCCCACAGCTGAGTCTCGAATAAAATTGGCACGGAAGCCTGCTTCAGGGCCTGCCGGACAGACTCTGAGCCCCGGCGGAAAAACTCCTCTGTTCCCGGAAGAATTTTGACCGATCCCGGGATATTCAGGGTAAAGCTGACCACCGGGACCTGATACGTCCCAATCAGCTGTTCCTGGAGACGGGCTCTCCGCTCTCTGGCTTCCATCATATCTTCCACAGAAACAGGGCGGCAGAGCCGGCCGGAATCTGCATCGTTTTTCAGTGATTTATCAGAATAAAAATGGTTCATGTGCATTCTCCTATCGGTTGGATTACATAGCTACACTATTATAATGAAATTTTGTGAGAAGCACAACTGTTTTAGATGACTTTATCAGGCGGAAATGGTATACTGACACTATCTTTAAGGAAAATTGGAGAAGATTTAGAGAAAAGAGAGGAGAAGCCTATGGCGAAAAGCAAGAAGTATTTTTACGACTACGATATGGCTGAGGAGGGAAAGGGACCGAAGACCATGATTCCGGAAATTCTCGCGGACAGCGAATTTCCTTCTTTGACAGAGCTGGTGATTGGCGACTGGGGAACCTCCTGGGAAGAGGGCTGCCAGCAGATGATCGATGATATTGTGGCGAACAAAGAAAAGTTTTCCCACATTACGTCGCTGTTTATCGGAGATATGGATTTTGAGGAATGCGAGGTTTCCTGGATTATTCAGGGCGATTACAGCAGGATTTATGAGGCTATGCCGCAGCTAAAGTCCCTGACGATTAAAGGAAGCACAGAACTTAGGCTTGGGACTATTTCTCACGAGAGACTGGAGGAACTGACGATTATCTGCGGAGGCCTTTCAGAGGACGTATTTAAAAGCATTGAGCAGGCCCATCTTCCAAACCTGAAAAAGCTTCTGCTGTACATTGGGGTGGAGGATTACGGCTTTGACGGCAGCATCGACACCATCAGGAGCCTTCTGGCTAATTCTGATTTCCCCAGACTTTCTTACCTGGGCCTGACAGACAGCGAGCTTCAGAATGAGGTGGCAGCCGCTGTATTGGAGAGCAAATATATCGGACAGATAGAGACTCTGGACTTATCGGAGGGAACCCTGAACGACAAGGGAGGCGAAGTTCTTCTGGCAGGACTTCCCGGGTATCCTAACGTTAAAAAGCTGGATCTTCACTATCACTATATGACAGAGGAGATGGAGGGAAAATTGAAGGCGCTTCCTCTGGAACTGGACGTTTCAGAGCGGAACCTTCCAGACGAGTATAATGGGGAACTTTGGATGTACCCCATGCTGACAGAGTGAGACAGGCACATCTTCTGGGAGTTTCCGGCCATAAGAGAACCAGGTACTTTCAGAAGGCGGCAGAGGAAGCGGAGCTTTTTCCCGGCTTTTCTGACTGGAAGCTCTTTTGGGAGCATCCCTCCCTTCCGGAGCAGGATCTGTTTGTCAAGCTAGATCCGTTTCCTGCCGCAGGTGTTTTTTTGCAGGATCTGGAGCAGAACGTCCGAGCGTACCGGACAGCGCTGGAACGCCTGGAGGAGAGTGAGAAGCTCAGAAGGCAAAGCGGGCTTCAGACCCAGTGGCTGAACACGCCGGGCGGCATCCTGTCGGCTCTCAATAAGAGGGAGTGCCAGAGCCGCCTGCTTCAGGCTGGCATCCCTGTGACGGGAGAAGGGCTGCAGATACAGGGGAAGAACGGTTTTTCAGGGGGAGAAGAGCTGCTTTCCTGGATGGCAGAGCAGAGGGAGAGCCAGATTTTTTTAAAGCCAGTCTGGGGATCCGGGGCGGCGGGAGTCTGCGCGCTCAGATTTCATCCTGAGAAAGGCACAGGCGCCCTTTATACCTGCGCGGCTTCTGCGGAGGATAATCTGAGGGGACAGAGTCTGATCAACACGAAAAAGCTGCGTGTTTTGAGGGACAGGAAAGAAATCACAGCCTTTTTAGACCAGCTTCTTTCCATGGACTGTCTGGCAGAGCGCTGGTATCCCAAGGCCTCCTTTCAGGGATACAGCTATGATCTGAGGGCAGTCTGGCAGTTCGGACAGTTGGATTTTCTGCTGGCCCGCCTGTCAAAGGGGCCTCTCACCAATCTGCACCTGAATAACCATCCCCTGCCTGCCAGGGAGCTGGGACTTCCTCTTTCTGTGCGCGAGGAGCTGGAAGAACTCTGCAGACAGACTTCGCTTGTCTTTCCGGGCCTTATGAGCTTCGGCGCGGATATTCTGCTGGAAAGGGGGAGCCTGAGGCCGAGAATCATTGAGATCAACGGACAGGGAGATCTGCTTTACCAGGATATTTACCAGGAAAACAGGATTTACAGACGCCAGGCAGAGGTGATGAAAGCCTGGATGGAAGAACAGGGGGACAAATTTGAAACCAGACGTACCATTTGAGCAGTTCGGCGCGAAAGAAACGCCGTCCTTTGATATGAACGAGGTGGCAGGAAAGAAGGATATCCTTTTTATCTGCCTGGATACTCTGCGCTACGACGCGGCGAAGGAAGAGGAAGAAAAGGGGAATACTCCTGTGCTGAATCAGTATGGACCGTGGCAGAAGTGCCAGGCGCCGGGGAATTTTACATATCCGTCCCACCACGCCATGTTTGCAGGTTTTCTGCCCTGCCCATGGGAGGCCAGGTCCATTGCGGACAGAAGCATGCTGTTTTTTCCCAAGAATATTGGTATGGGAAGAATGACGCCGCCCGGAGCCTTTGCTTTTGAGGGAGCCACGATTATGGAGGGGCTGGAGCGGATCGGGTACGATACCTGGTGCGTAGGCGGGGTAGCGTTTTTTGATAAGCGCACAGAGCTTGGCAGCGTGTTTCCAGGATACTTTAAACACAGTTTCTGGAAGCCTGGCTTTGGCTGCCAGGTTCCGGACAGCGCGAAAAACCAGGTGGACTTCATTCAGAAGAAGCTTCAGGAGGCGGACAGGGAGAAAAGGATTTTTCTCTATGTGAATATAGACGCCATCCACTATCCTAACTGGTTTTATCTGGGGGAGAACGCTCCCAGGCACGACACCATAGAGAGCCATAAGGCCGCCCTGCGCTGCGCAGATACCCAGCTGGGCCGTCTGTTCGACTGGTGGAGAGAGACGAGAGGGGACGCTTTTGTCATCTGCTGTTCTGACCATGGCACCTGTTATGGAGAGGACGGCTGCCAGTTTCACGGCATCAGCCATCCGGCAGTGGAAGCAGTGCCGTACAAGCATTTTTTCCTTTCGCAGAAGGCGGCGGGAAGCAAAGGAGAGAGGTAATGCGCAGATACGTTCAATATATGTACAGCTATCCCCATAAAACGGCATACCGGCCGTTAGAGGGAGTGAGTCTGGAGGACAGAGCCGGCCTGCTGGCGGAGAGGGAGAACGAGTGGTATATCCATCTTCCGTTCTGCGAGAGCAAATGCGGATACTGCAATCTGTTTTCTGTGGCAGGCGCTGACCCGGCGCTGATAGAAGCCTATCTGGACCGGGTGGAAATCCAGGCTTCTCAGTACCGGGAGATGTTTGAGCGTCAGGAAAAAATGCCGGTTTTTTCCAGTCTGACTGTGGGAGGAGGAACGCCCCTTCTCCTTTCTCCGGCCCAGCTGCAGCGGATGTTTTCCATTGTGAAAAGGACGGCGCCCATGACAGAGAAGCCGGAAATTATTGTGGAGACAGCGCCCAATCAGACGACAGAGGAAAAGCTTGCCCTTTTAAGGGAAAACGGCGTCACAAGAGTGAGCATAGGCGTCCAGAGCTTTCTGGACAGCGAACTTTTGACAATGGGAAGACGCCACAGGGCGGCTCAGGCCGAAAAAGCGCTGGAGCTGATGAAACGGACAGGCTTTGACTGCGTGAATCTGGATCTGATTTACGGAGTTCCAGGCCAGACGAAGGAGAGCTTTCTCTTCTCTGTGGCAAAGGCTGTTTCGTTTGAGCCCCAGGAGCTGTTTCTGTACCCTCTGTATGTACGGAAGGGAGTTTCCATGGCAGAGGGAATTGCAGACGAGGAACAGGCTTACAGTCTCTACTGTGAGGCAGTTTCTTTTCTGAAGGCCAGAGGCTACAGAAGAGATTCTATGCGCCGCTTTGTGCGGTCAGACAGGCCGCCAGTTTTCCGGGAGTGCGGCTACGGAAATACGCTGTCTCTGGGATGCGGCGGAAGAAGCTATCTGGGAAATCTCCACGCCTGCGCGCCCTTTGCAGTGCGCCCTGGCCAGTGCAGAAAGCGGATTCAGGAATTTCTGGATACAGAGGATTATCTGGCGGTTCCCTATGGGATTGTGCTTTCAGAGGACGAGGAAAAGAGGCGTTACAGCGCAAAACATCTGCTGTTTGGACCGGGGATTTCCCTGGACGCCTACCGAAGCAGATTTGGAACGGAGCCGGAAGCAGATTTTCCTTTTTTGAGACAATGGAAAGAGCAGGGCCTTGTGTTAGAGGAGGAGAGAACGCGGGAGACGGGAGAGCGGGGCCTGTTTCTTGGGCTGACAGAGGAGGGAATCGGGTGGTCGGATGCCCTGGGGCCTGAATTTATTTCTTCTGAGGTAAGGCGGAAAATGGAGGAATTTCAGATATGACGCAGATTCGGGAAATTCAGTACAGAGGAAGCTTAAAAAGCTGTAATTACGCCTGCTCCTACTGTCCCTTTGCCAAGCGGCCCGGCAGCAGGCGGGAGCTTGAGAAGGACGAGGCTGCTCTGCGCCGTCTGGTCCTGGGGCTTTCAGAACGCGCTTCTGTTTTTAAGGAAAAACTGGGCATCTTGATAGCGCCCTACGGCGAGGCCCTGATCCACAGCTATTACTGGAAGGAAATGGCGGCTCTCAGCCGCCTTTTTTTCGTGGAGGCGTTGGGAGCGCAGACGAATCTCAGCTTTCAGCCGGAACGCTGCTTGGAGTATTACGAAAAAGAAGGGGGAGAGCTCAGAAAGCTCAGAATCTGGGCCACCTTTCACCCAGAGATAGAGCAGCCGCAGGTATTTGCAGAAAAATGCAGATACCTCTCAGAGCGGGGAGTCAGACTTTCCGTGGGTGCAGTGGGGAATCCTGCGGCCATTGCGGACATCAGGAAGCTGGCGGATCTGCTTCCGGAGGACATTTATCTGTGGATCAACCGGATGGATGGGCTGGGACGCCCCTGTACGCGGGAGGAAAAGAAAGGGTTTCTGGAGCTGGATCCCTGGTTTTTCCGGGAATTTTTCTGGCCGAAGGCAGACGCTTCTCTCTGCGGCAGCCGTCTTTTCCTGGAGGCAGACGGAAGGAGAGGAAGGTGCAATCTTTCCGCATCCCGGGCATCAAAGGGAGGACTGATATCCAGACAGGAGGAGGCCGCCAAAGAGGACGTCTGCCGAAGAAAGCGGTGTACCTGCTATCTGGCGGCTTCCGGGCGCAGCGATTTTCCGGGAAGAGACGTGTTTGGCCCCTGCCCCCAGTTTCGCATTCCCGAACCAGTGAAGGCCTGGTTTTTCGACGCAGACGGCACGCTGGCAGAGGAAGGAGAAGCGGTGAGTGAGGAGACGGCTCTGTGGTTTCGCAGCCTTCCTGGAAGGAAATTTTTAGCTACCTCACTTCCGGTGGAGGAGGCTGGAAAACGCTGCCGGAGAATCTGGGACTGCCTGGACGGAGGCGTGTTCAGCAGCGGTTCCTGCGTCATATTAAAGGAAAAGGGAGAGAATGGCAGAAAAGAGGCCGTTTTCCCACTTCAGGAAGACACAGAAGCTTATTTGAAGCGCTGGGCTGCCTGTAAGGGAGGAAGATGTTTCCAGTACAGGAGAAGGGGAAGCCTGCTGAAGGCGGTGGTCCGGTTTCCAGGCTGTGAAAGCGGCAGAAATGCTGCAAAGGAGCAAGAGAAGGCGGCAGAAGAGCTTAGGCAGGCCTTAGTTGAAGCGGGGATCGAAAACGTCCGGGTATTCGCAGAGCACGGCAGAATCCAGGCGGTAAACGAGAGAGTTTCCAAGGCTTCGGGGGCTGAGCTTTTAGCATCCTGGATCGGCGTTTCTCTGGATGAATGCGGGGCGGCAGGAGATTCTTCGGAGGATGCGTCCCTTCTTTTAAAGTGCAGAGTCTCCCTGTCTGGACAGGAGATGAGGGATATCAGGAACCAGCTTAGCCGTCTGTTGGAGGAACAATAGGCTTTCTCCTATATTTCCTATAATTCTTTAAGTATTTGCCCTTTCTGCCTGCCGGTGATACGATACAGGTAGTAAAAAACTACCAAGATAATAGGAATGGAAGATATTTCCATGAAAGATCATAAGGAGGAGAAGGGTATGGTTATTGAAAAACCGGCAGTAGCAGGAACTCTGGAATCCAGCGACGCTCAGATTACGGTGGAGCCGGGCGAGGGAACGGTGGAGCTTACCATTGAGAGCAGCGTAATCCACCAGTTTGGAAAACAGATCAGAAAGGTCGTGCTGGAAACTCTTGACCGCCTGCATGTGACAGACGCCAGGGTGACAGTCATTGACAAGGGAGCGCTGGACTGTACCATCAAGGCCAGAGTAGAGTGCGCCGTGTATCGGGCCAACGGCATCACAGAAAATCTTCCGTGGGGAGGTGACATTCGGTAATGAGCCATCCAAATAAAAAGAGATTAAGACGTTCCATGATGTTTTTAAACTGCCAGAAACCAGGACTTATCAAGGATCCGTATATCTATGGGCCAGATTCCATTATGCTGGATCTGGAGGACGCGGTAGCGGAGAATCAGAAGGATGCGGCCAGATATTCTCTCTACCATGCCCTTCAGGAGATTGATTACAGAGGCGTAGAGCGGGTAGTCCGCATTAACGGCCTGGATACTCCTCACTGGAAAGAGGATATCCGTGTCTGCGTGGCAGGCGGAGCCGACACCATCCGTATCGCCAAGACAGAGTGCGCCCAGGACGTAAGAACTGTGGAGGAGCATGTGCTGGCAGCAGAGCGTGAATTCGGCCGTCCAGAGGGAAGCACTCTTCTAATGGCTGCCCTGGAGTCCTGCCGCGGCGTGTTAAACGCTCTGGAAATCTGTGAGTCATCTGACCGCCTGATTGGCGTGGCCTTATCCGGCGGCGATTACACAAAGGATCTGCAGACGGTCATTACAGGAACAGGCGTGGAGCTGATGGGAGCCAGACAGCACATGATCATGGCTGCCAGAGCGGCGGGCGTTCAGTGCTTTGACACGGTATTTACCAATCTGGACGACATGGAAGGCTTTGCGAAGGAGACAGAGATGATAAAGCGAATGGGCTTTGACGGAAAATCTCTTGTCAATCCGAGACAGATCGCAGTGGTACACAAGATTTTCACCCCGACGGAGAAGGAGATTATCTTTGCCGAGAAGGTAGTGCGGGAAATCGACGACAAAAAGGCAAAGGGAATCGGAGTATTTACCGTTGACGGAAAAATGATCGATATCGCCTTCTATGACGGAGCTAAGAGAACTCTGGCCCTGGCGAAGGCGTCCGGCGTATATGAGGGGGATATGTAAGATGATAAATAAAGTAGGACGAGAGATTCCGGAGGAGATTTTAAAGGCCACCGGGAAAAAGGTATTTGAAGGCGCGTACGCATACGATAATTACGAATATACAAAAGCGGCTCCTACTGTCCGGGCCTTATCGGATCCAAAGCGCTCCAAGATGGTTTCTTCCATCCGCGAAGCTCTGGAAAAGTGCGGAATCCGCGACAATATGACTCTTTCCTTCCACCATCATTTCCGCGAGGGAGATTATGTGGTAAATATGGTGATGGAAGAGGTTCACAATATGGGAATCAAGGGCATCACCGTCTGCGCCAGCTCGTTAGGAAAGGCAAACGACGCCATTGTGCCTTACATTGAAGACGGAACCATCACAGGAATCCAGTCCTCTGGCGTGAGAGGAAAGATTGGAGAGGCTATTTCCGGCGGAAAGCTGAGAGATCTGGCGATTATGCGTTCCCACGGCGGCCGTGTGAGAGCCATCGAGTCAGGAGAGGTTCACATTGATATTGCCTTCATCGGAGCGCCCACCTGCGATGAGTACGGAAACTGCCGTCCAAACGGCGGGAAGAGCGACTGCGGCGTATTATCTTACGCCATGGTAGACGCGGAGTATGCGGACAAGGTCGTGGCGGTTACAGACTGCCTGGTGCCGTTTCCAAACATTCCGGCCAGCATTTCCATGACCAACGTGGACTATGTGTGCGTGGTAGACGCCATCGGAAATCCGGAGAAAATCGCCACAGGAGCGGCAAAGCCCACCACAGACGTGAGAAAGCTGATGATGGCCGATTACTGTACCCAGTTTGTAATTAACACGCCTTATTTTAAGGATGGATTTTCCTACCAGACAGGCGTAGGCGGCGCGTCCATCGCCTCCACAATTTCCCTGGGAAAGATTATGGAGGAGCGGGGCATCCAGATGGGGCTGGGGCTCGGCGGAATTACGACGCCTATGTGCCAGCTGCTGGAGAAGGGCTTAATCAGAACTCTGGTAGATACGCAGGATTTCGATATGGGGGCCATCGAGTCGATTAAGAAAAATCCAAACCACATTGAGATTTCCGCCTCCGAATATGCGAACCCTTTCAACAAGGGCGCTTATGTCAATAAGCTGGATTTCGTGATCCTGGCGGCTCTTGAGGTGGACGTAAACTTTAACTGCAACGTGGTGGTCGGCTCTAACGGCGTGATTACAGGCGCTCAGGGAGGACATCCCGACACAGCCGCAGGCGCCAAGTGTACGATTGTGATTGCTCCGCTTCTGCAGGGCAGGATTCCGGCTGTCTGCACAGACGTAACAACCGTCACCACGCCGGGAGAGACCGTAGACGTAGTCATCACGGATTACGGCATTGCCATCAATCCGAGACGTCAGGATCTCATTGACTGCATGAAGGAAAAGAACGTAAAGCTTCCGTTCTGCACCATTGAGGAGCTGAGAGACAAGGCGTACGCGATGACAGGAACCCCGGATCCAGTTCAGTTTGAGGACAGGGTTGTGGGAATTATCGAAGGACGCGACGGAACCATCATGGATGTGGTAAGGCAGATCAAGGAATTTGAGTTTTAACTGCAGCAGAAAATAAATGAGACATCCATTCTAAACAACTATCTTCATTATATCGCATCAGCCGTCTGCCCTGCTTTTTGCAGAGTCCAGGCGGCTGATACAGATCTGTTATGAGAACGGCAGGGGCGCTGGGATACTCTACAGTCCGCTTTTGGCGTTTAAAAGAATATCCATAAAATCACGCATATATTTTGTCAGGTATAGGCCTTTTTTGAAGCAGAGATAGCAGTGGCGGTCTGTGGCAGAATTCAGCACAGGGTAGACGCAGGCCTTTTCCTTCAGCTCTTCTGTATTTTCAATGCAGCTTTTGGGAAAGAGCATAACGGCTCCGCAGGCCAGGCAGACGCGGCGTCCCACTTCGATGCTTCCCGTTTCCAGAAGGATCTTCGGCTGGATTCCGCTTGCAATAAAAAGGCTGTCCTGGATGGTGCGGACGTTGTGGCCAGGCTTGTTGGCAATAAAACGCTCATTTTTCGCCTCCGTAATAGAAATGGGGGTTCCGTCTGGGATTCTGGAAGCCAGACTGGTAGAGCGGGCGGCCAGAAGAACCAGCTCTTCATTTTCCAGAAGCTGATAAGTCAGCTCTTCATGGCGGGCTACCGTAGTCATGCAGGCCAGATCCACCGTTCCGTTTAACACCATATGTTCCATTAGGCTGGAACCCTGTTCAAAAAGCTCCACTGTCACATGGGGGTAGGCTTCAAAAAAGCGGGGCAGAGCCAGAGGAAGCAGCATCATGCCTCTCTGAACGGGAATTCCAAATTTTATTTTTCCGTGTTCCTCTGCCCGTATTTCCTCAATTTCCCGCTCTAAATTAGCGTGGATGGCCAGAATCTGTCCAGCCGCCTCCATATACTTTTCGCCTGCCGGAGTCAGAGACAATGGCTCAGTTGTTCGATTAAAAACCGCCGTTCCCAGATTTGTCTCCACCAGCTTTACCATCTGGCTCAGAGAGGGCTGGGAGATAAAAAGCTTCTTGGCTGCCGCTGTGATGCTCCCCTCCTGCAGGATCGTCATCATATACTGCGCATGTTTCAGATTCAAAAAATGCCTCCTTCTGCCGCCTGCCTGCCAGGACGCAGAAGGAGGCGTTTATTTCTGCCTCTATCATACCAGATAATCGAAGTAAAATCCAGCGGGACGATTCGCTGTGCTTTTTGCCCGGTTTACGGTCTGCTGCCGCCGGAGCGGACGATTCCGGCTGTTTTTATCAGCTTCTCAGAGACAGGCGGACGATTTCCCGGCGCAGCCTGGAGCCGATGACAAGGGCGAACAAAATTTTTGCCGCGTCTCCGGGAAGGTAGGGGATGACGCCGGAGGCCAGACCGGCTGTAAAGGAAACTCCCAGCTGGTGGGACAGCCAGCTGGTTCCGAACAGGTAGCATACCCCTGTGCCAAGTACCATGCCGGCAGCATGGAACAGCTTTTTGCCTGGAAAATGGTCAATAAAAAATCCGGAGATGACTGCCATAAAAATAAACCCGATTAAGTATCCTCCGGTAGGGCCGGCCAGCTTTCCAAATCCTCCTGTAAAGCCGGAAAAAACAGGGAGTCCGGCCATTCCCAAGAGAAGATAGACTAGATAGCTGACAGTGCCGGCCTTCATTCCCAGAACATAGACAGCCAGGTAGACGGCCAGATTCGTGAAAGAAATGGGAACAGGGCTGAAAGGCAGGGGGATTGCCAGAGGCCCCAGCACACAGGTCAGAGCAGTCATCAGCCCGATTAAACTCATAGTCTGCACAGTAAGAAACGGTTTGCGTTCAGCAGCAGAATTCATTTTATTCATAGTAAACTCCTGTCATATCGTTATTTATCAAGAAACATAAACGTTTGTGTGACTTTCAGTGGAACAAAAAAGTTTATGTTTCTTGATTCTTTAAAGGGAAAATCCCATCTCAGCCAGCATCTTCTGATCCGCATCAATCCCGTTTCCCGATGTGGTGAGCATATCTCCTGTGATAGCCGCGTTGGCGCCGGAGAGAAAGGCGTTCCGGCCGCTGTCCGCCATAGAATTTCTGCCTGCCGCCAGCCGGATCTGGGCTTCTGGATTCAGGTAACGGAAGACAGCGACCGTTCTTAAAATATCCTCCTCTGACAGAGGGGGAAGATTTTCAAACGGTGTGCCTGGAATAGGGCGCAGCACATTTAAGGGGATGGACAAAATCTTCAGCCCGCTGAGAGTGAAAGCCATATCGACGCGGTCTTCCCAGGTTTCTCCCATTCCGATAATGCCGCCGGAACAGACGTCAAGGCCTGCTGCCCTGGCCCGCCGGATCACCTCCAGCTTGTCATCAAAGGTGTGGGTGGTACAGATATTCGGGAAATTTCTCCTGGAAGTTTCGATATTCGCATGGTATCTGGTAACGCCGGCTTCCCTCAGGCGATGAAAATCTGCTTCAGACAGCAGCCCGTGGGACGCGCACAGATTGATGTCACAGTTTTTTGCCATAGAGCGGTAGGCGGCGAGAGCCTGCTCAAACTCCTGCCCGTTTAAAGCCCGGCCTGCAGTAACGACGGAATAGCGTCTCACATGCCTGGCTTCATGAAGACGGCAGTCAGAGAGTATAGCCGTTGGTTCTAAAAAAGGATACTCCTCGATCCTGGTCTGCCAGCAGGCGGACTGGGCGCAGAATTTGCAGTTTTCCGGACAGCGCCCGCTGCGCCCGTTGATAATGGAGCAAAGCTCTGCATACTGGCCGCAGAGAGCTTTTCGTATGGCGTCTGCTCCGCGCCGCAAAGCGTCTAAATCCTCTGTCAGCAGGAAAGAGACATCGTCCTCCTGCGTTAACCGTTTCCCTTTTATAATTTCTTCAGCTGTGTGTTCTGCAGCGCCTGATCTCATGGCAGCCTCTCCTTTGCAAGTGTGATGGCTGTATTATAAACCTGTGTGCAGAGAATTGTCAACCCAAAATAAAATAAAGGTTTACAGTTTGCTGTCCGCATCCTTGATTTTCAGTTGACTTGATTTTTCCTATGGCTTATAATAATAACTATCTATGGACAAAGGAAGGTGCAGCCATGTTAAAAAGTATGACAGGCTTCGGAAGGTGCGAGATTGCTACAGAGGAATATAAGATATCTGTGGAGATGAAAGCGGTCAACCACCGCTATCTGGATCTGAGCATTAAGATGCCTAAGAAGTTTAATTATTTTGAAGCCTCGATCCGAACCCTGCTGAAGCAGTATATTCAGAGGGGAAAGGTCGATCTGTTTATTACATATGAGGATTACACAGAGGAGAAGATGGCCCTTAAGTACAACGCTTCTCTGGCAGCAGAATATATGGCCTACTTTGAGAAGATGGCGGAGCAGTTTCACATTGACAATGATATCAGAGTGTCCGATCTGGCCAGATATCCGGACGTGCTGATGATGGAGCAGGTTCCGGAGGACGAGGAGCATATGTGGGCCATCCTGAAAGAGGCAGTCACAGAGGCGGCGTCCCGCTTTGTGGAGACCAGAGTGAAAGAAGGAGAGAATTTAAAGGCAGATCTCCTGGCGAAGTTAGACCACATGGCAGTTCTGGTCAGGGAAATCGAGGAGCGCTCTCCGGCTATTGTGGCGGAGTACAGACAGAAGCTGGAGGAGAAGGTAAAGGAGCTCCTTTCCGGAACGGCCATTGACGAAGGCCGGATTGCCGCGGAGGTGACGATTTTCGCAGATAAAATCTGCACAGATGAGGAGACTGTGCGCTTAAAGAGCCACATCGAGGCCACCAAGACAGAGCTTCTCTCCGGCGGCAGCGTGGGAAGAAAGCTGGATTTCATTGCCCAGGAGATGAACCGGGAGGCCAATACGATTCTCTCCAAGGCCAACGATCTGGAGGTTTCCGATAAGGCTATCGCTCTGAAAACAGAGATCGAGAAGGTGAGAGAGCAGATTCAGAATATCGAGTAGAATGCAGCCTGATTTGACTGCTCACTGAATTTCATATGATATAACAGAGACAGGAGGATGGAAAATGGACAATCAGGGAACCTTAGTCGTTGTTTCCGGTTTTTCAGGAGCCGGGAAGGGAACGGTAATGAAGGCGCTTATCTCAAAGTACGAGAATTACGCGCTGTCTATTTCCGCCACAACCAGAGCTCCCAGAGAGGGAGAGGAGAACGGAAGAGAGTATTTTTTTAAGACCAGGGAAGAGTTTGAGGAGATGATCCGTGAGGATCAGCTGGTAGAGTACGCCCAGTACGTGGAGAACTACTACGGAACTCCTAAGAAATATGTGTTTGACAACATCGAGGCGGGAAAGGACGTTCTGCTGGAGATAGAAATCCAGGGAGCCTTAAAAGTGAAGGAGAAGTTTCCCGAGGCGATGCTGGTGTTTATCATGCCCCCTAGCGCAGAAGAGCTGAAGAGAAGACTGGTAGGCCGGGGAACAGAGGATGCGCAGACGATTCAGGCGCGTCTTAAGCGGGCCGGAGAAGAGGCGGACTCCATTCAGCAGTATGACTACACAGTGATCAACGACACAGTTGAAAACTGCGTGGAGACTCTGCACGCCCTGATCCAGAGCCAGAGAGCCAGGGTTAAAAACCACAGAGAATTTATCGCCCAGGTCCAGAAGGACGTAAAGCAGCTGACAGCTGACAAATAAGCGGTTAAAAGCAAAACCATGACTCCTCCATTGATAAATGGGCTGGACCATGGTAAAATAATAGAATACCAGAAAAAGGAGATATGATCATTATGATGTTAAAGCCATCTTATACAGACTTGATGGAAGTAGTAAACAGCGGCGTGGAGGAGGGCGCAGATCCGATTATTCAGAGCCGCTATTCTATCGTAATCGCCACAGCCAAGCGCGCCAGACAGCTGATTGCCAAGGAAGATCCGTCTATCGCTTCTGCCAGCAGAAAGCCGCTTTCTGTTGCCATTGACGAACTCTACAGCTCCAAGGTGAAGATTGTCAGCGAGGATGACAGCTCCGAGGACGACATCCAGTTTTAAGGAAACGGGCCGTCTCATGGCTTCATGCCGTGAGATGGCATTTTTGCTATAGGAAGAAAACGTATAAAAATAATAAGTCAGGAGATGAACTATGAAGATACTTTGTGTTTCCCTCGGCTGCGATAAGAACCTGGTAGACACAGAAATGATGTTAGGCCTTCTGAATAAGGACGGCTACACGTTTACAGACGATGAATATGAGGCGGATATTATCCTGATTAATACCTGCTGTTTCATCGGAGACGCCAAGGAGGAGAGTGTGAATACAATCCTTGAGATGGCGGAGCTTAAGAAGACAGGACAGTGCAAGGCGCTGATCGTGGCCGGCTGTATGGCTCAGAGGTATAAGGAAGAGATTATGCAGGAAATTCCGGAGGTGGACGGAATCCTGGGAACTTCTACCTACGATGAGATTTCCAATGTGATCCGCCAGGCTCTTTCCGGGCAGGAGCACATTTCCTGTTTCCACGATCTGTCTGTGCTTCCGGATGTGAAGGAGAAGCGTCTGGTGACCACAGGAGGCCACTATGCTTTCTTAAAGATTGCGGAAGGCTGCGACAAGCGGTGTACCTACTGCATTATCCCTTATCTGAGAGGGCCTTACAGAAGCGTTCCCATGGAGCGGCTGTTGGAGCAGGCAGAGGAGCTGGCAGAACAGGGAGTGAAGGAGCTGATCCTGGTAGCGCAGGAGACGACTCTTTACGGAGTGGATTTATATGGAAGAAAAGCGCTTCCGGAGCTTCTTAGGAAGCTGGCCGCCGTCTCAGGAATCCAGTGGATCCGGATTCAGTACTGTTATCCGGAAGAGATCACGGAAGAGCTGATTCAGACCATTAAGACAGAAGAGAAGGTCTGCCACTACCTGGATATCCCTATCCAGCACGCCAGCGACAGGATTTTAAAGCGGATGAACAGGAGAACTACCTTGGCGGAGCTGAAGAAAAACATTGCCCGCCTGAGGGAGGAGATTCCGGATATTGCTCTGAGAACCACCCTGATTTCCGGCTTCCCGGGAGAGACGAAGGAGGATCACGAACTGCTGTTAGATTTTGTGGAGGAGATGCAGTTTGAGCGTCTGGGCGTGTTCGCCTACTCAGCGGAGGAGGATACTCCAGCGGCTGCCTTCCCGGATCAGGTTCCCCAGGAAATCAAGGAGGAGCGCCGTGACGAGATTATGGAGCTGCAGCAGGAGATTGCCTTTGAGAAATCAGAGAATATGGAGGGACGTATTCTGGAGGTGATGATCGAGGGCAGGGTGGCGGACGAGAACGCTTATGTGGGAAGAACCTACATGGACGCGCCCAATGTGGATGGACTGATTTTTGTAAACGGTGACGAGCCCCTGATGTCCGGCGATTTCTGCAGAGTCAGGGTAACGGGAGCTCTGGAGTATGATTTGATAGGAGAGTTGTGCGATGAATCTGCCGAATAAACTTACAGTACTGCGTGTGATTATGATTCCGTTTTTCGTATTTTTCCTGCTCTGGCAGGGAGGAGAGAACAGAACCTTCCGCCTGATTGCCCTGGCGCTGTTTATCATAGCCAGCCTGACGGACCTGTTAGACGGAAAGATTGCCAGAAAGTATAATCTGGTGACTAACTTTGGAAAATTTATGGATCCTTTGGCTGACAAGCTCTTAGTATGTTCTGCGCTGATCTGCCTGATTGAGCTGGGAGAGCTTCCGGCATGGATGGTATTAATTATTATCAGCCGTGAGTTTATTATCAGCGGTTTCCGTCTGGTGGCCTCTGATAACGGCGTGGTAATTGCGGCCAGCTACTGGGGGAAATTTAAGACAACCTTCCAGATGATCGCGGTAGTGCTTTTAATTCTCGACATTCCGAGCCTTGTGCTTTTGACAAACCTCTGCGTCTGGATCGCTCTGGCGCTGACCATCATTTCACTGGTTGATTACATTGTGAAGAACCATAAGGTTCTGACAGAAGGGAGCATCTAAACATGGTTGTTGAACTGGTATCTGTGGGAACGGAGCTGCTGCTGGGAAATATTGTAAATACCAACGCCAGGTATCTGTCTGAAAAATGCGCTATGCTGGGGCTGAGCGTCTACTACCAGACTACGGTAGGCGACAATGAGGAGCGTCTGGCCGAAGTAATTAAGACCGCTCTGAACCGCTCTGATATTGTGATTTTAAACGGAGGTCTGGGACCTACGGAGGACGATTTGACCAAAGAGACCTGCGCTAAGGTGATGGGACTTCCTCTTGTAACAGATCAGCATACAGAAGAGCGTTTAAAGGAATATTATAAAGGAAGAAAGAAAGAGGATCTGCCGGAGAGCAACTGGAAGCAGGCGGTAATTCCGGAGGGAGCCGTTGTATTTGACAATGGAAACGGCACAGCCCCTGGTCTGGTGGTAGAACAGAACGGGAAGACGGTGATTCTCGTCCCAGGACCGCCGAACGAGCTGTATCCCATGATGGAGAAGCAGATCTGCCCCTATCTTCAGAAGAAAAATGAAGAGGTGATTCTGTCCCAGATGGTAAAAATCTGCGGCTTTGGGGAGAGCAAGGTGGAGGAGATGATTTTAGATCTCATTGATAAGCAGACGAATCCTACCCTTGCCACCTATGCCAAACAGGGAGAGGTCCACCTCCGGGTAACTGCCAGGGCCGCCACAGAGGAGGAAGCCAAAAAACTCTTAAAACCGATGGTCAAGGAGATCAAGAAACGGTTCGGCGAGGCTGTGTACACCACAGATGAGAAGGAGACGCTGACAGACGTGGTAGTGAAGCTTTTAAAGAAGCATGAGCTGACGGTGACTACGGCAGAGTCCTGTACCGGCGGCCTTCTGGCAGGCACTCTGGTAGGCGTGCCGGGCGTGTCGGAGGTATTCAGAGAGGGCTTTGTCACCTATTCCAATAAGGCGAAACGGAAACTGCTGGATGTGAGCAAGAGCACTCTGAAAAAATACGGAGCAGTCAGCGCCCAGACGGCTAAGGAGATGGCCAAGGGAGGCGTGTTTGCTACAGACGCAGATATCTGTGTGGCTATTACAGGGCTGGCAGGTCCCGACGGGGCGACGCCGGAGAAGCCCATAGGTCTGGTCTACATTGCCTGCTATATGAACGATAAGGTTCATGTTGAGGAGTTCCGTTTTAAGGGAGACAGACAGAAAATCAGGGAGCGCTCTGTTGTTCAGGCTCTCGATGTGCTGAGAAGATCGATTCTGGAGTTCGCATAAAAGCTTTGCCAGGACAAAAGCGGCACTGCGCCAAAAGAGGCTTTGGGAGGAACGTATGAGGTTTTACCAGCATTTATACATGGGAGAACAGGCGGCCGGGAAACGGTTTCAGATCCTCCAGGGCCTGCGGGAACGAAAGATTCAGCCGGATATCTATGTTATAACTTTGGCCTCAGGGGGCAATAATCTTCTTGATATATACAGCTGCCTGGAGATCAGAAGGCCCTGGAGGGAAGCCGAGGATCCCCTTGTTGTAGGAATTGCCGCAGGCTATGAGGAGGCCTGCCTTCTGGCAGGGCAGATCGTCAGCCAGGTTTACCGGGAGACCGGAGGCTTTGCGGTAAGGCAGTATCTGGAAAAAAACGCGCAGTAGGTGGGAAGATGCTCCATATTGTATTTTTTATTCTGAAACTAATTCTGCTTCTTATATTGGCAGTGCTGGCGGTGATTCTGGCAGTTTTTTTATCCGTGCTTCTGGCGCCGGTCCGGTATCAGGGGGAAATGTCCCTGCATGAGAGATTTTCGGCAGAGGGGAAAGTTTCCTGGCTGTTTCATCTGCTTGCCTGCTCTTTTTCCTGGGGGGAAGAGGGAATTAAGACAGATCTCCGCATTCTCTGGTTTCATCCCTTTCAGGAAAAACAGGACGGGGAGACAGAGGCAGGCGAAAGTGCCCTGGAAGAACCGGCAGAGGAGGACCTGGTGACGGTTATGGAAAAGGGACCGGAGGAAATGCCGGAGGATTCAGATGTATTTCCAGGACCGACGGAGTTTTCTTCTTCCTGGAAGGAGAACGGGAAGGGGGAAGCCAAAGAACAGGAGAGAGTGGAAAAGCAGGAGACGAAAACAGTCCGCCCCGAAGCCTTCGGGGAAGAGAAAAAACGCAGAGAAGGGCTTTTTGACCGGATGAAAAGGAAGGCGGAACAGATCAAAAAACGGGTTTCCCGGACAGTTCGGCGCGTCAGAAAGAATATTCTGAGTCTGAAGCAGAAAAAAGACAGTCTGTCTGACCTGCTGTCAGATGAAAAAAATAAGAAAACCTTCCGTCTGCTGGTGAAAGAAACAAAAAGGCTCTGTAAAAAGCTGTTCCCTCAGATAAAAGGTTCTGTTTCATTTGGAGTGGACGATCCGTATCTGATGGGACAGATTTTGACGGTTCTGGCGTTTTTTTATCCGTACTACGGACACAGCCTTGAGCTGGAGGCAGTTTTCAATGAAAATGTGCTGGAGGGAGATGTTTCTGTGAAAGGGAAGTTTTCTTTCGGAACCTTCGCCCTGTCCGGACTCCGAATTTTGGGTGACAGGAACTTCAGAACTCTGATAAAACGGTTTTTGAGAGAAGGAGGAGTATAGAGGATGGCAGATAATCAGTTTTCATCCACCGTGGAGGCGCTGTTTAAGGGCATGGACAGCTTCGTTACCACGAAAACAGTAGTAGGCGAGGCAGTGAAAATCGACGATGCGATTATTCTTCCTCTGGTGGACGTGTCCTGCGGCATGGCGGCAGGCGCTTTTAACCAGCCGGCGAAAAATAACGGAGCCGGAGGAATGAGCGCAAAGATCAGTCCCAGCGCTGTGCTTATTATTCAGAACGGAGTGACAAAGTTAGTCAATGTAAAGCATCAGGACGCCGTGACGAAAATTATCGACATGGTTCCTGACTTTGTAAACCGCTTTGCCGGCGGCGTCAGCCACACCCCCTCCCAGGAAGCGGTAAAAGCGGCGGAGAATATGGCAGACAGCTTCCAGGAGAAAGAGAAGGAAGAAGCGCCAAAGGCAGAGTAAAAGAATCAGAATCGACAGCAGAAAGCAGGCAGAAATACGATAGCAGGAGTTCAGACTCCTGTTATTTTTTTGTCATAAAAACGAGAAAGATAACGATTTCTGTTATGAAAAACAACAGCCTTTTTTTGCAGTGGATCAGCAGAATTTTAAAGGGAAGGAAGAATTGGGAGAAAAAAGTCAGAAAAAAGAAGAAGAAAAATCGAAAAGAACAGAGGGAATTATATGGGATTTGGAGAAAAACTTGCTTGTTCAAGCAGATAACATTCCAAAAATTTGGAAAATACAATAAAATACAGAAAATAACAGAGGTTTTACGGAAATTTAACAGAACAAATGTACTGTCAAACGGAAAGAATAGATGATTATATAAAATATACAAAAAAAGAGCTAAAAAACAGAAAAAAATAGAATGTTTCACAAAAAATACAAGACATTACTTTAAAAGTATGATATAATAATCACAAATTGATAGAGACGCTTGATTGGCTGAGAGAAGTAAGAGCAGTCTGCGAACGCCTGAAAATCAATTCGAATAATACCACGAAGGGGGAAGGCAGCGTATGGATTTATTCAACAAAATTCTTCTGGACACCAATAATGTACTGACTGGTTATGTTCTGCTGATAGCTTTGCTGGGAGGCGGAATCTGGTTTACCATTCAGACGGGCTTTGTACAGTTCCGGGAATTTGGAAACGGATGGCGCAGAGTATTCGGAGGATTGTTCAAAAAGAAGAAGAACACAAGCAAGGAAGGCGGAATTTCTTCTTTCCAGGCTCTTACAACAGCGATAGCAGCCCAGGTAGGTACAGGAAACCTGGCCGGCGCGGCTACAGCCATTGCAGCCGGCGGTCCCGGAGCGATTTTCTGGATGTGGGTATCCGCTCTTCTGGGCATGGCCACCATTTTCTGCGAGGCGACTCTGGCTCAGGTGTACAGAACAAAGGGAGCCGACGGAAAGATGACAGGAGGCCCTGTTTACTATATCCGGGCAGCTTTTAAGGGAACATTTGGAAAAGTTCTGGCAGCGGCGTTCGCGATTTTAATTACCTTGGCTCTCGGATTGTTTGGAAACGCAGTTCAGGCCAACTCCATCACAGACGCGTTCCACACAGCATTTTTCTCTAACGTAGGAAGCTTCACACTTATGGGACAGCAGATTTCCTATGATAAGATTGCTGTAGGAATCATCCTTGCAATTGTTGCATGGCTGATTTTCGGAGGCGGTATCTCCAGAATCGCTACTATCACAGAGAAGCTGGTTCCGATTATGGCATGCTTCTATCTGTTAGGCGGACTGATTATTGTTATCATGAATATTGAGAACGTACCGTATATGTTCTCCGTTATTATCCGCGGAGCGTTCACACCTCAGGCTGTATGCGGCGGAGCGTTCGGCGTAGCTATGAAAGAGGCTGTAAAGAAGGGCGTTGCCAGAGGACTGTTCTCCAACGAGGCAGGTATGGGTTCCACACCAAACGCCCACGCTCAGGCAATTGTTGATCATCCGTGTCAGCAGGGCCAGGTAGCTATAGTATCTGTATTTATTGATACTATGCTGGTATTAAACATGACAGCATTCGTTATCATCGGAACAAAGATGCTTGAGCCAGGTTCTGCAGCTTATGTGGACGGCAAGCTCTTAGAGGGAATCGCTCTGACACAGACCGCGTTTACTTCTGCATTCGGTTCCTTTGGTTCCATCTTTATTGCGATTTGTATGCTGTTCTTCGCTTTCTCTACAATCCTTGGATGGTATTTCTTCGGCGAGACCAACGTAAAATACCTCTTTGGCGAGAAGGCAGTGAAGCCGTACATTCTGTTAGTATGCGCATTCATCATCATCGGTTCTCTAATGAAGGTTTCTACTATCTGGAATATGTCCGACTGCTTCAACTCTCTGATGGTCGTTCCGAACGTAATCGCTCTGTTCGCACTGACAGGAGTTGTAAAGAAAACATATAAAGATTATAAAGAAAACTTCCGTCCGAATCACCCGGAAGAGTAAAGTAAATTACATATAGGAAGAGAATGAAAACCAGGTGTCTGCATACGATATAGTATACAGGCGCCTGGTTTTTTTGCGGGCGCAGCCAGGGAGGGCTTCGCATGAAACGGGTATTTGGCTTAGCGCTGTTTTCGGCAGGAGCCGGAATGACGTTTATTTTGATTTTTCCGAAGAGCTTTTTCTGCGTGTGCATTTCGGCTGTGTGTTTAATTGTCGGCTACAATCTGTTCTGCAGCTGAAATGATTTGAAAAAGATACAGGGAAACGGCGAACGGTTAAAAGCCGGACTGATATGAAAAAATAGAAAAGCAGACAAGAAAAGAGGAGATAAAACCAGGCCTGATTTTATCTCCTCTTTTACACGCTGAACCGCACGATAATTATGCTCTCTCAACTAAACCGGATCTTAAGCAAGAAGTACATACATACATCTTCTGAGCTCCGCCGTTTACTTTAACTTTAACAGACTTAACATTAGCTTTCCACATTTTGTTAGATCTTCTATGGGAATGACTTACTGCATTACCAAAGTGAGCAGCTTTTTCACAGATTGCACATTTAGCCATGGTTGCACCTCCTCTACCGTTCATCGGATTTTGCGTAAAAATCCATAACAACTGTATGATAGCAGAAAGCGGGCAAATTTGCAAGTGAAAAATAAAATTTTGTTTCTTTTTTTGCAAAAATAAGGTATAATCACTAATAACCAGGAGGTCTCGAAACAAGAGGGAGACCGCCTGTGCCTGGCAGTGACAGTCGGGAATCTCAAAACGAAAAAAGAATGGAGGCTGCAGCTATGAAGGGGCGTATTGACAATAAATATGGTTCGATCCAGATTGATCCGGAAGTGATTGCGATGTATGCGGGAACGACGGCAGTGGAGTGTTTTGGAATTGTCGGAATGGCCGCTGTCAGTATGAAAGACGGTCTGGTAAAGCTTTTAAAACGGGAAAGCCTGACAAAGGGCATCAATGTAACGATCCGGGACAACGCGATCAGCATTGATTTTCACGTGATTGTGTCCTACGGAGTCAGCATACTGGCTGTGACGGATAACCTGATTGAAAGCGTGAAGTATAAAGTGGAAGAGCTGACCGGCATGACGGTAGAAAAAATCAACATTTACGTTGAAGGCGTACGGGTGATTGATTAATCATAAGGAGGAAACAACCTGTGGGTATGGACTATATTGACGCCGCGGCGCTGAAACGAGCGTTTCTCGCGGGCGCTGAGGGCCTTGAGGCCAGAAAAGAGTGGATTAATGAGCTGAATGTATTTCCGGTGCCTGACGGAGATACGGGAACGAATATGACGATGACAATTCTCTCCGCCGCGAGAGAGGCTGCGGCCATCGAGGAGCCTACGATGGAGCTTTTAGCGAAAGCGATCTCCTCCGGCTCTCTGAGAGGGGCCAGAGGAAATTCCGGAGTTATTCTTTCTCAGCTTCTGAGGGGCTTTGCAAAAGAGATCGCAGGCAAAGAGAAGATTGACGTGGCCTGCCTGGCCAGAGCCTTTCACAGAGGGACGGAGACTGCCTACAAGGCGGTTATGAAGCCGAAGGAGGGAACCATTCTCACCGTTGCCAGAGGTATGGCGGAGAAGGCCCAGGAGCTTTCAGAGGAGACCACGGATATTCTAGACTTTGTGTCCCAGGTGATTGAACACGGCGATTATGTGCTCAGCCAGACGCCGGAGATGCTTCCGGTTCTGAAGCAGGCGGGAGTGGTAGATTCCGGCGGTCAGGGGCTGATGCAGATTGTGAAGGGATGTCTGGAGGGCCTGAAGGGGAAGGAAGCAGTCCTTGGCCAGAGCACAGAAGGAACTTCGCCTGCTGTAAAGGTTTCCAGTCCACCGGCAGCTGATATTGAGACGGCTGATATTAAATTCGGTTACTGCACAGAGTTTATCATTAATCTTGCGTCTGAATTTAAGGATTCTGACGAAAAGGGACTGAAACAGTATCTGGAATCTATCGGAGACTCTCTTGTAGTGGTAGCAGACGACGAGATAGTAAAGGTGCATGTCCACACCAACGATCCCGGGCTTGCGCTTCAGAGAGCGCTCACCTTTGGCTCCCTCTCCAGAATTAAGATTGACAACATGAGAGAGGAGCACGAGGAAAGGCTGATCAAGGACGCGGAGCGCGTGGCCAGAGAGCAGAAAGAGGAAGAATTAAAGGCTCAGGAGGCCCAGGAGGTCTCAGAGAGACCGAGAAAGGAAACGGGTTTTGTAGCAGTCTGCGCAGGAACAGGGCTGGCCGATATTTTTAAGGGCATTGGAGCCGATGTGGTGATTGAGGGAGGCCAGACCATGAATCCCAGCACAGAAGATATTTTAAAGGCTGTGGAACAGGCCAGCGCAGATACCGTCTATGTGCTTCCCAACAATAAAAATATTATTCTGGCGGCAGAACAGGCGAAGAAGCTTTCAGAGAACTGTCAGGTTGTGGTTGTTCCGTCAAAGACGGTTCCTCAGGGAATCACGGCCCTGATTAATTTCGCGCCGGATCTGGCCCCCCAGGAAAACCTGGAGATTATGGAGCAGGAGATGGGACGCGTAAAAACCGGCCAGATTACTTATGCGGTCAGAAATACTTCTATAGATGGAAGAGAGATCCATGAGGGAGATATTATGGGAATCGGCGACTCAGGCATGCTGGCAGTAGGCAGCAGTGTGAGCCAGACGGCCATGGACGCGCTGAACGCCATGGTAGACGACGATTCAGAGCTGATTACCATTTACTATGGAAAGAGTGTGAAGGAAGAGGATGCAGAAAACTTCCTGGAGGAAGCCAGGGAGCAGTTTTCCGGCTGCGAGATCGAGCTTCATTTCGGAGGCCAGCCAGTTTACTACTATCTGATTTCTGTGGAATAAATTAAGAAAGGGAAAACCAGGAGGAGAGGGCATGGAACAGCAGCCGCTGACATCGGTGAAAGGCGTGGGAGATAAGACTGCCAGGCTGTTTTCAAAGCTTGGGGTGGATACGGTGGAGGAACTGCTTCATTACTATCCCAGAGGCTACGACGCGTTTCGGGAGCCGCAGCCAGCGGGAGAGCTGCTGCCGGATACTATGGCAGCAGTGGAGGGGACTCTGACGAAAACGGCAGACGTAGTGCGCTTTAACCATCTGCAGGTGGTGATGGCTCACCTGAGAGATGAGAGCGGAACCATTCAGCTGAACTGGTACAATATGCCTTTTCTCAGGGGAACCCTAAAGGCCGGAGAGCGGTTTGTCTTTCGCGGAAAGGTCATGAAAAAGCGGGGACGTCTGGTCATGGAGCAGCCGGAAATCTACAGACCTGACAAGTACCAGGAGCTGGTCCACTCCATGCAGCCGGTCTACGGACAGACAAAAGGCCTTGGGAATAAGACCATCACCAAGGCAGTGGCAGAAGCTCTTAAAACCAGAAAGCTGGAGAGAGACTTTCTGCCGGAGCGTCTCCGCGGAAAATATGAGCTGGCAGAGTATAATTTTGCGCTGGAACACATTCATTTTCCGGGGGATGAGACGGAGCTGCTTTTTTCGAGAAAACGGCTGGTTTTCGACGAATTTTTCATGTTTCTGATGTCGGTCCGTCTGCTGAAAGAGAAAAAGTCGGATCTGGAAAGTGCCTATGTGATGAAGCAGACTCAGGAGTCGGAGAGGCTGAAAGCTTCCCTGCCCTATTCCCTGACAAAAGCCCAGGAGAAGGTGCTGGGCGAGGTTTATGCGGATTTATCCGGCGGCCAGGTGATGAACCGGCTGATTCAGGGAGACGTAGGCTCCGGAAAGACGATCATTGCCATTCTGGCTCTCCTGCAGGCGGCGGAGAACGGCTTCCAGGGTGCGCTTATGGTTCCCACAGAGGTACTGGCAAGACAGCATCTGGAATCCATCGAGGAGCTGTTTGCAGCTCACGGCATTGAGAAAAAGGCGGTTTTACTGACGGGATCCATGACGGCAAAGGAGAAGCGCCTGGCCTATCGGCAGATAGAAAACCACGAGGCGGATATTATCGTGGGAACCCATGCTCTGATTCAGGAGAAGGTGGTCTATGACAAGCTGGCTCTCGTCATTACAGACGAGCAGCACCGCTTCGGCGTCAGCCAGAGGGAGATGCTGGGGAAGAAGGGAGAGGAGCCTCATGTACTGGTCATGAGCGCCACGCCCATTCCCAGAACTCTTGCCATTATTCTCTACGGCGATCTGGATATTTCTGTGATTGATGAGCTTCCGGCTAACAGAAAGCCTATTAAAAACTGTGTGGTGGGGACAGATTACAGAGAGAACGCCTATCGGTTTATTGAGCGGGAGGTGAGGGCAGGCCGCCAGGCCTACGTGATCTGCCCTATGGTGGAGGCCAGCGAGATGATCGAGGCGGAAAACGTCATAGATTACACGAAAACTCTTCGCGAGAATCTGCCTGATGGGATCCGGGTGGAATATCTCCATGGAAAGATGAAGCCCAAGGAGAAAAACCAGCTGATGGAGGATTTCGCCGCAGGCAGCATTCATGTGCTTGTGTCCACTACGGTGATTGAGGTGGGAATCAACGTTCCAAACGCCACGGTGATGATGATCGAGAACGCGGAGCGGTTCGGCCTGGCCCAGCTCCATCAGCTGCGGGGCCGGGTAGGACGCGGAAAAGAGCAGTCCTACTGTATCATGGTAAACGCTTCTTCTGACAAGGATATCCAGAAGCGTCTGGAGATTCTCAACCACTCCAACGACGGATTTTACATTGCCTCCGAAGATTTGAAGCTGCGGGGACCAGGCGATATTTTCGGAATCCGCCAGAGCGGGGAGCTGGAATTTAAGCTGGCCGATATTTTTACAGACGCAGGTCTTCTGAAAAAGGTGTCCGAGGAGGTAAGCCAGATCTTAGACGAGGATCCGGCTCTTGAGCGGGAGGATAACAGAGAGCTTAAAAAGCGGCTGGACGTGTACCTGGAAAAAAGCTACGGCAGGCTGAATCTGTAGTCTGAAATAAGCGGAAGAAAAGGAGGAAAAGGCGGATGAGAGAGGATAAACATGCAGCAGAGATTCAGAACGGCGTACAGGAACGAAAAGACAGTACGAAAATTGCCCTGGTCAGCTGTTCAAACGGCATGACAGAGTCCTTCCGCCCGTCCTTTTTACGGCTCCTTTCGATTCTCGAGGAGGCGGGACTGGAACCGGTGTACGGAAATCACCTGTTTGCAGGGGAGGAGAACCCGGCAGGACAGAGCGGCAGAAAGCGGGCGGAAGAGCTGATGAGATATTACTGTGATCCATCGGTGGACGCTGTGTTTGATATTTCAGGAGGCGATATGGCAAATGAGATTCTGCCGTGGCTGGACTTTCAGGCGATCAGGCAGAAGGGAGAGGGGAAGCTGCTGTTTGGATACAGCGACCTGACCTGTGTGCTGAACGCAGTCTATGGACAGACCGGCTGCGCCTGCGGTTTGTATCAGATCCGCAATCTCCTTCATTCCCAGGGAAGGGAACAGCTGAAAAGCCTTCTTAGGCTTTTAAAGGAAGAGGGCAGACTTTGGGGGAAAACGTCGGAAATCCATGCGGATTTGGATTGGTCCCAGATTCGACCCCTGACGGATTTAAGCGTTCATTTTCTTCAGGGTGAGTCTATGGAGGGAACAGCTGTGGGAGGAAACATCCGCTGCCTGTTAAAGCTGGCCGGGACTCCGTATCTTCCTGATTTTTCTGGGAAAATTCTGATTTTAGAGGGAAACAGCGGCGGCGCCGATAAAATGACCGCCTGCCTGTCCCAGCTGTCCCAGATGGGAGTGTTTGAACAGATAAATGGAATTCTTCTGGGAACTTTTACAGAGATGGAACGCAGAGGGGACGGGAGACGGGCAAGAGAGCTGGTGCGCTCCTTTGCCAGGCCTCTTCCCATCGCCGCCACAGAAGAGATAGGCCATGGAAGCGGGGCCAGATGTGCGGTCATAGGAAGGCCGCTTAAGTTTCAAATCTAGGAAAAAAAGAACAAGAAAAAAAGAAAAAAGACAGTTTTTTGTGACTTTGGTGGAACAAAAAAACTGTCTTTTTTCTAATAAAAACATCTGATAAATGGCGTTTCCTACCGGTTTGTTTCGTTGTATCTTCTGATCTGCTGCTGAATCTTCTCAGAGGAAGTCAGCGCGTTCTCCAGGGAAGCGTTGTGGTTTAAGGAGTTGATAATTGCTGCGATGAACTTGCTCATGTCAGCCTCCACATACCAGTCGCGCTTTAACAGCTCCGGCGTTCTGTAATTTAAGTTTGTGGTGATGACACAGTCGATGTAGCCCTTGTTGTAGAAATCGTCAAATTTCTCCAGACCGTTTGTGAACAGACCGAAGGTGCAGCAGATGAGAACCTTGGCTGCCTTTCTGTCCTTTAAGGCCTTGGCTGTATCCAGCATGCTCTCGCCGGAGGAAATCATATCGTCGATAATAAGGACAGTCTTTCCTTCTACAGAAGAGCCTAAGAACTCGTGGGCTACGATTGGGTTTCTGCCGTTGACTACCTGAGAGTAATCTCTGCGCTTGTAGAACATACCCATGTCAACGCCCAGGTTGTTAGCAAGGTAAACGGCGCGGTTCATAGCTCCCTCGTCCGGGCTGATAACCATCAGATGATCCTTGTCGATCTTTAAGGTCTTGTCGTGCTTGAAAATCGCTTTTACAAACTGATAGGTTGGCATGAAGTTGTCAAATCCGTTTAACGGGATTGCGTTCTGCACTCTCGGATCATGGGCGTCAAAGGTGATGAAGTTCTCTACTCCCATGTTTACCAGCTCTTCTAACATCATAGCGCAGTCCAGGGACTCTCTGGACGTTCTCTTGTGCTGTCTTCCTTCGTATAAGAAAGGCATTACCACGTTGACGCGGTGTGCGGTGGAGGCAGTGGCTCCGATAATTCTCTTTAAATCCTGGAAATGATCGTCCGGAGACATGTGGTTTGTAAATCCGCTGATGTTGTAGGTCAGGCTGTGGTTTGTCACATCTACCATAGCGTAGATATCGGTTCCGCGGACGGACTCATGAACAGCGCCCTTGGCCTCTCCGCTTCCGAAACGGGAGCAGGAACAGTTTAGCAGGTAAGAATCAGCGTCATAACCGCGGAACTGAAGATTTTCCTGACGCTTTGCAAGCTCCTCAGCGTCGTTGCGGCGAAAGTTAATGATGTGTTCGTTGACCTTGGCAGCCAGATCGCGGCAGCTCTCCAGTGCGGCAATTTTTAAAGGCGCTACCGGGAGACGGTCCTTAAATACATAGTCGTTCGACATAGAAAATTCCTCCATTTATCAGACAGGGATGTCCTGTCAGCAGTCTTTGCACCATTTTTATACCATTTTTAGACAGGAACCGTCAATAGTAAATGCCGAAATTCCCGGAAAATCCCTGAAAAAGACAACCTGCGTCCGGTTCTTTACAAACTCAGCTAATGTTGATATGATAAAAGAAGTGTAAGACGAAGGCGGGACCAGACCGCCGGATTTCAGAAAAATAGAAAGGCAGACGCAGACCATGAAGAAAAAAGGTCATATCATTAAATCCGTGGATCCAGGTTCCATCGCAGAGGAGCTGGAGTTAGAGCCGGGAGACGCGGTGCTCACCATAGACGGGGAAGAGATAGAGGATATTTTTGACTATGAGTATATGGTGAACAGCGAGTCCATTACCATGGTGGTGAGAAAGGCGGACGGCGAGGAGTGGGAGCTGGATATTGAGAATAATTATGAAGATTTAGGGCTGAACTTTGAAAACGGACTGATGAGCGAGTACCGTTCCTGCCATAATAAATGTATCTTCTGTTTTATTGACCAGATGCCGCCGGGGATGAGAGAAACCCTCTATTTTAAGGACGACGATTCCAGACTGTCCTTCCTTCAGGGAAATTACATCACTTTGACCAATATGAAGGACAAGGATTTCGAGAGGATTATCAAGTTCCATCTGGCGCCCATCAATATTTCCGTCCAGACCATGAACCCGGAGCTTCGGTGCAGGATGCTGAACAACCGGTTCGCAGGGGAGGCGCTGGAGAAGCTGGATCGGCTGTATGAGGCCCAGATCCCCATGAACGGCCAGATTGTCCTCTGTAAGGGAGTGAATGACAAAGAGGAGCTGAATTTTTCTATTCAGGAGCTGACAAAGTATATTCCCTATATGCAGAGCGTGTCCGTAGTTCCGGTGGGACTGTCAAAATACAGGGAGGGCCTGTATCCCCTGGAGCCTTTTACGGCGGAGGAGTGCGGCGAGGCGATCGACCTGATTGAGAGCTGGCAGAAGAAAATTTATGCGGAGCACGGAATCCACTTTATCCATGCCAGCGACGAGTTCTATATGCAGGCAGGGCGTCCTCTTCCCGAGGCAGAGCGGTACGACGGCTACATTCAGCTGGAAAACGGAGTGGGTATGATACGTCTGATGACAGAGGAGGTAAACGAGGCCCTGGCTTCGCTCGAGACAGAGCAGGGGGAGGGGAAAGAAGAGATCGCCATTGCAACAGGCATGCTCCCCTATCCTTATATTAAGGAGTATGCTGAGCAGATAAGCAGGCGTTTTCCGGGCAGAACGATCCATGTGTACCCCATCAGGAACGACTTTTTCGGAGAGCTGATTACGGTGGCCGGGTTGATTACAGCCAGAGACCTGATTGCCCAGCTGAAGGGAAAAGAGCTGGGAAGCCGTCTCCTTCTTCCGGAGGCCATGTTCCGAAGCGGGGAGGAGGTTTTCCTGGACGATCTGACCAGAACGGACGTACAAAACGCTTTACAAGTACCAGTGAATATTGTAAAATCAAGCGGACGTGATTTCGTGGAGGCAGTGCTTCATCCGGTGGAGGATGGAAGAGACGTGCCGGAACACGGGCCGTATGAATTAAACTCTTTGGAAGGGATGTAGACGCCCTGCCAAAGAGCTTGCAGGAAAATATGGGACGGTATTCTGGAACTGCAGGATGCCGCCCTTTAATGGAGGAATGAATATGAGCAAAAAGAAACCGATCGTAGCCGTGGTAGGCCGTCCTAACGTGGGAAAATCCACGCTGTTCAACGTCCTGGCCGGCGAGATGATTTCCATTGTAAAGGATACGCCTGGAGTGACCAGAGATCGTATCTACGCTGACGGAACCTGGCTGGACAAGAACTTTACCTTGATTGACACTGGCGGAATCGAGCCGGATTCCAGAGATATTATTCTGGCCCAGATGAGAGAGCAGGCGGAGATTGCCATTGCCACTGCAGACGTGATCATCTTTATTGTGGACGTGCGCCAGGGCATGACAGATTCCGACTCAAAGGTGGCCGACATGCTGAGAAAGTCCAGAAAACCAGTGGTTCTGGCAGTCAATAAGGTGGACAGCTTCGCCAAGTTTGGAAATGACGTTTACGAGTTTTATAATCTTGGAATCGGAGATCCGATCCCGATTTCAGCTACCTCCCGCCTGGGATTGGGAGAGCTGTTAGACGCGGTGATTGCCCATTTCCCGGAACAGGATGGGGAAGAGGAGGACGACGACAGGCCGAGAATCGCCATCGTAGGAAAACCCAACGTGGGAAAATCTTCGATTATCAATAAGCTGTTAGGGGAGAACCGTGTCATTGTGTCTGATGTGGCGGGAACTACCAGAGACGCTGTGGATACGGAGATTGTACACAATGGCACAGAGTATGTGTTTATCGATACGGCGGGCCTCAGAAGAAAGAGCAAGATTAAAGAAGAGCTGGAGCGCTACAGCATTATCCGTACTGTAACTGCAGTGGAGCGGGCCGACGTGGTGCTGGTGGTGATCGACGCGTCTGAGGGAGTGACTGAGCAGGACGCCAAGATTGCCGGAATTGCCCATGACAGAGGAAAGGGAATTATCGTTGTAGTCAATAAATGGGACGCCATTGAGAAGAATGACAAGACCATCTATGAGTATACCAATAAGATCAAGACGATTCTCTCCTTTATTCCGTATGCAGAGTATGTGTTTGTGTCTGCCCAGACGGGCCAGAGGCTGAACAAGCTCTATGATATGATTGATATGGTAAGAGAAAACCAGACCATGCGGATTCAGACCGGCGTGTTAAATGAAATTATGACAGAGGCAGTGGCCCTGCAGCAGCCGCCGTCCGACAAGGGCAAGAGACTGAAGCTCTACTATATGACTCAGGTGGCTGTGAAGCCGCCGACCTTTGTAGTCTTTGTCAACGATAAGGAACTGATGCACTTTTCCTACACCAGATATCTGGAGAACCGGATCCGGGACGCCTTCGGATTCAGAGGAACGGCGCTTAAGTTTATTATCCGCGAGAGGAAGGGAAAGGAGCAGTAGGAGATGATGGAACGGCTTATCTGTTTGGGAATTGGCTACGCCTTCGGGCTGATCCAGTCGGGGTACCTGTACGGAAGGTCAAAGGGGCTTGATATCCGCCAGTACGGCAGCGGAAACGCAGGCTCCACCAATGTACTTCGTGTCATGGGGGCGAAGGCAGGGGCAGTTGTATTTTTAGGGGACTTTTTCAAAGCTGTGTTCGCAATGGGGGCGGCGCAGTTTCTGTTCGGACATGGAGACGGAGCTGCCAACAGCGCTCTGTGGGCCATGTACGCGGGAGTAGGAGTAACCCTGGGGCACAATTTCCCCTTCTATCTGCATTTCCGCGGCGGAAAGGGAATCGCCTGCCTGGCCGGAATTCTGAGCACCATGGACCTGCGGATTATGATCAGCTGTATGCTGGTGTTCGGCCTGGCGGTGGGGATTACCAGATACGTATCGTTAGGCTCTATCCTGGTTTCGCTTGTGTTCTTGGCAGAACTGATTTTTTTTGGAAGCCAGGGCAGCTATCAGGTGACAAAGGCCTGTTTTCCGGAATTCTGCATTCTGGGAGCGTTTCTGACCTTTATGGCCATCTGGCGGCACAGAGCGAATATTAAGCGTCTGCTTTCAGGCACGGAAAATAAGCTGGGAGCGAAGAAGGAAACCTCCCAGGAAACAGATTCTCACAGAGCAGAATAGATAAGACTTGACAGAAATGAGGAGGTAGAATCATGGCATCAATCGGTGTGATCGGAGCAGGAACCTGGGGGACAGCGTTAGCTGTACTGTTACATAACAATGGACATCAGACGGCGATCTGGTCGGCTCTTCCTGAAGAAATTGAGGAGATGACAAAGACCCGCCGCCATAAAAATCTGCCGGAAATTACGATTCCGGAAGAGATTTTTCTCACTGCGGATTTAGAGGAGGCCATGGCTTGTAAGGACGTGCTGATTATGGCTGTTCCCTCTGTATTCGTGCGCTCTACAGCAGCCAGGATGAAGCCGTTCCTGAAAAAGGGGCAGCTGGTGGTGGACGTGGCCAAAGGAATTGAGGAAGGCACGTTAAAAACTCTTTCCCAGGTGATTGAGGAGGAGCTTCCAGAGGCGGAGACGGCAATTCTTTCCGGTCCCAGCCATGCGGAGGAGGTAAGCCGAGGGCTGCCCACCACCTGTGTGGTAGGGGCCCACAGAAAGGAGACGGCAGAATATCTTCAGTCAGTCTTTATGAGTCCGGTGTTCCGCGTCTACACAAGTCCTGACATGATAGGCATTGAGGTGGGAGCCGCCCTTAAAAACGTCATCGCTCTGGCAGCTGGAATCGCCGACGGACTGGGCTATGGGGACAACACAAAAGCCGCCCTGATCACCAGAGGAATCGCTGAGATCACCCGTCTGGGCATGAAGATGGGCGGAAAGGAGCAGACCTTTGTAGGCCTCTCTGGAATCGGCGATTTGATTGTGACCTGCGCCAGCATGCACAGCCGGAACCGCAGAGCCGGAATCCTGATTGGAAAAGGCTATACCATGGACGAGGCCATGAAGGAAGTCCAGATGGTAGTGGAGGGCGTGTACTCCGCCAAGGCTGCCAAGGCGCTGGCAGAGGCCTACGGAGAGGATATGCCCATCGTAGAGCAGATCAACCAGGTACTGTTTGAGGGAAAGCCTGCCAAAGACGCGGTGGGCGATCTCATGCTTCGGGATAAGAGGATTGAAAACAGCCTTCTTCCCTGGGACTAAAATAAATAGAAAATCTCTTCCTGCCCTTGCCGGCCCATTATAATTTCTTACAATATAAGCTATAACTAAAAGTCATAAGATTTCTGAAAATCATGCAAAAAATTGCATTTTCAGGCTGAAAACAGAAAAATTCTCCTGTTTTTATATTGACTTTTAACAGGCGGAAAACTATAATGGCGTCAATCAAAAAGAAAGCATTAACCGCTGGTTAGTGAGGGTTTGGAGGAGATTTTTTATGAAAAAGAGATTGATGAGTTTAGGACTGGCAGCAGTGATGGCAATGTCCCTGACCGCCTGCGGAAATTCCGGAAGCGGAGACGGCGCATCTGATTCAAAGGCAGCAGACGGCCAGGAGGCAGGCGCAGAGGGAGAGGTATTCGTGCTTGGCGGAATCGGACCGATTACAGGAGCCGCAGCAGCTTACGGAGAATCCGTAAGAAACGGAGCGGAGCTGGCAGTAAAGGAAATTAACGAGGCAGGCGGAATCAACGGCTACCAGGTAGAGTTCTACTTTGAGGACGATGAGAACGACGCTGAGAAATCTGTCAACGCATATAATACCTTAAAGGACAAGGGCATGCAGATGTTAGTGGGAACCACTACTTCTAAGCCGTGTATCGCAGTCGGCGCCGAGTCCGCCGCTGACAATATGTTCCAGCTGACTCCATCCGGCTCTGCCGTTCAGTGCGTGGAGAATGAGAATGTATTCCGCGTATGCTTCTCTGACCCGGATCAGGGAAAGAAATCAGCCGAGTACATTGCGGATAACGGACTTGCAAAGAAAATCGCTATTATCTATGACAGCTCCAGCGAGTACTCCGACGGTATCAGAGAGACATTTGTGGAGACAGCAGAGGAGAAAGGACTGGAGATTGTAGCCAGCGAGGCTTTTACAGCAGACAGCAACACAGACTTCTCTGTACAGCTTGATAAGGCAAAGGAAGCAGGCGCAGAGCTGGTATTCCTTCCTATCTACTATCAGGAGGCCTCCATTATTTTAAAACAGGCGTCCGATAAGGACTTCCATCCAATGTTCTTCGGATGCGACGGCATGGACGGAATCTTAAGCGTTAAGAACTTTGATCAGTCCCTGGCAGAGGGCTTAATGCTCTTAACACCATTCACAGTCGACGAGGCAGGAAGCCAGGATTTCGTTGCAGCCTACGAGGAGGCTTACGGAATCGAGCCCCTTCAGTTCGGCGCAGGCGCATATGATGCCGTATATGCAATCAAGGAAGCGGCAGAGAAAGCGGGAGTAACTCCTGATATGGAAGTATCCGATATGTGCGAGGCAATGAAGACAGCCATGACAGAGATCACAATCGACGGTCTGACCGGAGAGGGAATGACATGGAATGCGAACGGAGAGCCGGAGAAGGCTCCGAAGGCAGCCAAGATTGTAAACGGCGTTTACGAGATGATGGATTAGAAGGGCAGCCCCATGCGGCGCATGCAGAGCTGTTTGTAAATGGGACAGAGGGCTGTTGCACAGTGCGGCAGCCTTCTTTTCTGTCTCCGGTTCGACTGAGTAAAAACAAAGAAAACGAGGTGTAGGAGGATGATGAATTTTCTTTCCTATTTGATTAACGGCATCAGCCTGGGCAGCGTCTACGCGATTATCGCTCTGGGCTACACCATGGTTTATGGAATTGCAAAGATGCTGAACTTTGCCCATGGCGATATCATCATGGTAGGAGGCTTCACGGCCTTTACTGTGGTAAGCACCATGGGAGGATCGCCCATTGTGGGAATTTTAGCGGCTGTCGTTGTCTGTACGGCGCTTGGAGTGGCGGTGGAGCGCATCGCCTACAGGCCTTTAAGAGACGCGTCTCCGCTGGCTGTTCTGATTACGGCCATTGGCGTCAGCTACCTGCTTCAGAATGTGGCGCTCCTGATATTCGGATCCAACGCCCGCCAGTTCACCTCTGTGGTGAATCTGCCGCCGTTAAAGCTGGCCGGAGGAGAGCTCTCTATCTCCAGCGTGACGATTGTGACGATTTTAGCCTGCGTTGTGATTATGGCAGGACTGATGTTCTTTATCAACAAGACGAAGATCGGGCAGGCCATGCTGGCCGTGTCGGAGGACAGAGGAGCCGCTACCCTGATGGGAATCAATGTCAACCGGACTATTGCCATCACCTTTGCCATCGGATCCGCCCTGGCTGCCATTGCGGGAGTTCTGCTGTGCTCTGCATACCCGTCCTTAACGCCATACACAGGCTCCATGCCTGGCATCAAGGCCTTCGTGGCGGCTGTATTCGGCGGAATCGGTTCCATTCCAGGCGCCCTGATCGGCGGCGTGCTTCTGGGTGTAATCGAGAACCTGACGAAGGCGTATATTTCGTCCCAGCTTTCAGACGCGATTGTATTTTCTGTGCTCATTATTGTGCTGTTAGTGCGTCCGACTGGAATTCTGGGCAAAAAAGTCAGTGAGAAAGTGTAGGTGAAGGCCATGAATATCAAGACATACAGAAATAAAACGCTGGTTCAGAACGGCGTTACATACGGCATTGTCCTGGCCTGCTTTGTTTTGATCCAGGTTCTGACGGCAGCAGGAGGAATGACAAGCCTGTTAAAGGGAATTCTGGTTCCTCTGTGCACCTATGTCATTCTGGCAGTTTCCCTGAACCTGACAGTAGGTATCCTGGGAGAGCTGAGCCTGGGACACGCGGGCTTCATGTGCGTGGGAGCCTTCGCAGGAGCGTTTTTTACAAACGCTGTGATGAAGACCTGCGATATAGCCAAGAACGACGATCAGGCGGTGCTTCTGCTTTTCATCGGAGCGATTGTGATTGGAGCGCTGGCAGCGGCTGTCTGCGGCCTGATTATCGGAATTCCTGTGTTAAGACTGAAGGGAGATTACCTGGCGATCGTGACTCTGGCCTTCGGCGAGATTATCAAGAACCTGATCAACGCCCTGTTTGTGGGAATTGACAGCAGGGGAATCCACTTTTCCTTAAAGGACGCTTCCTCCCTGAACTTAGAGGAAGGGGGAGAGGTGATTATAAAGGGCGCCCAGGGCATCATGGGAACGCCTAAGGCAGCTACCTTTACCATCGGCATCATTCTGGTGTTAATCACCCTTTTCATTGTCCTGAACCTGATTCACTCCAGAACGGGACGCGCCATCATGGCTATCAGGGATAACAGGATTGCAGCTGAGTCTGTGGGAATCAATATCACAAAATATAAGCTCTTAGCCTTCTCCGTATCAGCGGCCTTAGCCGGAGTGGCAGGCGTCCTCTACGCCCACAATCTGGCCACGCTGGCGGCTACGCCCAAGGCCTTCGGCTACAACATGTCCATTATGATCCTGGTATTTGTGGTGTTAGGAGGAATTGGAAATATCCGGGGCTCCATTATTGCGGCCGTTGTGCTGACGCTGCTTCCGGAGCTTCTGCGCGGTCTCAGCAACTACAGAATGCTGATTTATGCGATTGTGCTGATTGCAATGATGCTGTTCAACTCCAGCCCCAAGGCGAAGGAGCTCAGAAGCCGCGCTGCAGCGTCGTTTAAGAAACAGAAGAAACAGGCCAAGGAGGAGTAGGATATGGCAATGCTGGAAGTAAAAAATTTAAGTATCTCCTTCGGCGGACTGAAGGCAGTAGACGATTTTAACATTACGATTGAGAAGGGCCAGCTTTACGGCCTTATCGGCCCCAACGGAGCGGGAAAGACAACCGTATTCAACCTTTTGACAGGCGTGTACAAGCCGGACGGAGGAATCATCCTTCTGGACGGAAAGAACATTGCGGGAAAGAAAAATATTGAGATTAACCGGGCAGGAGTGGCCAGAACCTTTCAGAACATCCGTCTGTTTAAAGATCTGAGCGTCCTTGACAACGTAAAGGTGGGACTTCACAACCACCATTCCTACAGCACTCTTGCAGGTATTTTCCGTCTGCCGAAATACAGGAAGGTGGAGCGGGAGATGGACGAGCGGGCTCTGGAGCTTTTAAAGGTGTTTGACCTGGAAAAAGAATTCGCAGTAAAGGCTTCCAACCTGCCCTATGGAAAGCAGAGAAAGCTGGAGATTGCCAGAGCGCTTGCCACAGAGCCGAAGCTCCTTCTCTTAGACGAGCCGGCTGCTGGCATGAATCCCAACGAGACGAAGGAACTGATGGATACCATTCAGTTTGTCCGGGATAATTTCGATATGACGATTCTTTTAATTGAGCATGATATGAAGCTGGTGTCTGGAATCTGTGAAAAGCTGACGGTGTTAAACTTCGGCCATGTTCTGACAGAAGGCCCCACCAGCCAGGTGCTGAACAATCCGGAGGTTGTGAAGGCATATTTGGGAGAGTAGACAGGCTGTATATCAGAAAATAAATTTGTGAAAAGCGGGAGGTCAGAGTCATGGCAATGCTGGAAGTAAAGGATTTAAGCGTCTATTACGGCGTGATCCAGGCGCTCAAGGGTATCTCCTTCGAGGTAGAGGAGGGGGACGTTATCGCCCTGATCGGAGCCAACGGAGCAGGAAAGACGACAACCCTTCATGCACTTACAGGCCTGATTCCGGTGAAATCGGGAAGTATTGTATTTGAGGGAAAAGATATCACAAAGGTTCCCGGCTATAAGCTGGTATCCATGGGAATTGCCCATGTGCCGGAGGGACGCCGGGTATTCGCCCAGCTGACGGTTCTTCAGAACCTGAAAATGGGGGCGTATACAAGAAACAATAAACAGGAGAGCGAGGAAACGATTCAGAAAATATATAAGCGTTTTCCGAGACTGGAGGAGAGGAAAAACCAGCTGGCAGGAACCCTCTCCGGCGGCGAGCAGCAGATGCTGGCCATGGGACGGGCGCTGATGTCCCACCCCAGGCTGATTGTTATGGACGAGCCGTCCATGGGTCTTTCTCCTCTGTATGTAAACGAGATCTTTGAGATTATCAAGGAGATCAGCGCCGAGGGAACCACGGTTCTCCTGGTGGAGCAGAACGCTAAGAAGGCCCTTTCCATCGCCAACAAGGCGTACGTGCTGGAGACGGGAAAAATTGTGCTCAGAGGAGACGCCAAGGAGCTGATGAACAATGATCAGGTGAAAAAAGCGTATTTAAGTGAATAATAGATAATATCAATAACAGAGAGAGGCTTATGAATAAAAACGATTTGAGTCTCTCTCTGTTTCGTGTTATCCTCGGATATAAAGAATGAAACCTATTCTAAATACATATGAGTCAGAAAAATACTGTACTCAGAGGGAGGATACTATGAGAAAAACTTTAGCAGTTCTGATGTCTGCAGCTATGGCGCTCAGCCTGACAGCTTGTGGATCCGGGCAGACTTCAAAAGAAAGCGCTGCTGAAACAAAGGCAGAAGCAGCTGCACCTTCTGAAAGCGAGTCTGTTCAGGAGACAGAAGCCAAAGAAGCAGATGAATTCCAGTCATCTATTTTATTCTGCGGTTCCACTTCTTTATATCCGATTATGTCATCCCTGGCTTCTTCATTTACAGAGGAGTATGTGACCTGGGACAAGGTTGACGCGGCATTTCCAGACAGCAATATTTCTGTATATGTAGCGCCGGGCGGTTCTGGCGTGGGAGTCAGTGCAGCGATTGACGGTACAGCAGATTTTGGAATGGTAGCCAGAGAAATGAAAGATTCTGAGATGGAAGCTCTGGGTGCAGATTATCAGGAATTTATTGTTGCAAAGGATGCCCTTACAGTGTCTGTGAATGCAGAAAATCCGATCTGTGATCTGACAGATGATCTGACAACAGAGACTATTCAGAAAATTTTTTCCGGTGAAATTGCAACCTGGGATCAGGTCGACGCATCTCTTCCTGCTGAAACAATTAACGTATATATCCGGGATCTGTCCGGAGGCGCATATGAGGTGTTCCAGAAGAGCGTGATGGGAGACAGCGAAGTGACACCTTCTGCAACCCAGTCTGCATCTATGACTGAATTAGCTACCAATATTGCGGGCGATCCCTGGGGAATCGGCTACGCTGGATTTGGAGCTTATAATAAGGCAAATGCAGAAAAACAGGTTCTGACAGCTATGAAAGTAGACGGCGTAGAGGCTACAGAAGAAAATATTATCAGTGGAGCCTATAAGATTCAGAGACCGGTTATGTTTGTCACAGGAAAACCTGTAACTGCTTCTGAGCAGGCATTTATCGATTATATTTTTTCAAAGACTGGAGCAGAGGCAGTGGAGGCCAATGGATACATTCCGGCATTCACACCGGCTGAGTAGACTGAGATGAATGAAAAATTAAATGCTGTTATTTCGGCTGTGATAAAGGCCCTGACTGTGCTGACCGTGCTGGTCTTGGCCTTTGTCATTTATTTTATAGTAAAGGAGGCACTGCCCACGTTTGAAGAAGTGGCAGTGCCCGATTTTCTTTTTGGACGCAGGTGGATGCCGATTGCCTACACTGGGGAACCCTCCTTTGGTATTTTCAATTTTATAATGGCGACTCTGTACGTTTCTGCAGCGGCTCTGATTCTGGCTGCTGCAGCTGGTCTTGGCGCTGCCTTGTTTCTTTCATGTGTGGCTTCTGACACTATGAGGAGCATATTATATCCTTTTGTAGATCTTCTTGCAGGTATTCCGTCTGTAGTGTACGGTTTTGTAGGCCTGACAGTTCTGGTGCGCTTCTTTATCAGGAGCGGTATTCCCACCGGATCCTGCGTACTGGCTGCAGCTATTGTGCTGGCCGTGATGCTGCTTCCTTTTCTGGTTGCCTCCTGCAGTGAAACCATGCTTAAGGTAAGAAAAAAATATGAACCGGCAGCTAAGGCTATGGGGATTTCTAAATGGCATATGGCGGCCACGATTATACTTCCTGCATCATGGAAAAATATTCTTATGTCCATGATCCTTGCTATTGGAAGAGCCATGGGAGAGACGATGGCAGTCATGATGGTAATTGGAAATGCAAATCTTTTTCCCAGACTGCTCGGGAAAAGTGAGACGATTGCAGCTGTAATTGCTCTGGAAATGGGAACAGCAGAAGCAGGAAGCACCCACTATCACGCTTTATATGCAGCTGGTCTGGTGCTGATGCTTCTGCTGTTTGCAATTAATTCTTGCATTGCCTGGATTCGCAGAAGAATCGAAAGGTAGGGAACTATGAAAATTAGAAATATGCTTGTCAAAATCTGGGCTTATGGCGGAATGCTTATAACAGCCGGTTTGATTTTCTTTCTTTTTACTTATGTATTCTATAAAGGTTCAGGTACTATAAGCTGGGAGTTTTTATCTCAGCCGCCTAAAGGGGCAGTTCTGGGAGAAGAAGGGGGAATCTGGCCTGCGATTGCAGGAAGTCTGTGCTTTACTGGAACTGCAGTTGTGCTGGGAGGAATCCCGGCAGTGGCCTGTGCCCTGTATCTGAACTTTTACTGTAAAAGCTCCCGGCTGAAGCGAATCATTCAGGAAGTCATCCAGTGTATTTCAGGAATTCCATCAATTGTATTGGGCCTGTTTGCCTACAGCTTCCTGGTTAAAAGCCTGGGGTGGGGCAGATGCATTCTTTCTGCAGGCGCTGCTCTGGCTGTTATGATTCTGCCATTTATTGAAGTACGGGCTGAAAAAGCATTTCGGGAAATAGACAGGAATCTGATTTTATCCTCTTATGCTCTGGGATGCCCGCAGTTTTATACGATATGGAATATTGTACTTCCGGCGTGCCGCGGCGAGCTGGTTTCTGGCCTGATTTTAGGAGGATGTTATGCCATGGGAGCTACAGCTCCGTTAATTTTTACTGGTGCAGTAGCTTATTCCGGTATTCCGACTGATTTGAGAAAGCCGGCCATGGCGCTTCCCATGCATCTGTATCTTCTGGTGGCTCAGGGGGAAACCTCTATGGAAATGGCTTATGGAACCGCCTTTGTGATGATGGCGCTGATTCTGATTGGCAGCCTGGCGGCAACAATCTATGCAGGAAGGAGTCAGAAAAAATGGAATATGTCATGACGCTTCAGAAGGTCGGGGCTTCTTATGGTTCAGAAAAGGTTCTTTCTGACATATCCATGGATATTCCCGCCCATCGGATTACAGCTATCATCGGACCTTCAGGATGCGGGAAAAGCACTTTGCTGAGGTGCATGAACGGCATGCTTTCTGAGGAACCCGGAGCATCGGCAGAGGGAGAAATTTTTCTGGGCGGTCAGAATATTAAAACTATGAAAACAGATATACTGCGCAGAAAGGTAGGGCTTGTGTTTCAGACTCCGTCTCCCTTTCCGTTTTCTATCTATAAAAATATGACTTATGGCCCTAAATATTATGGGATCAGAGATAAATCTGCGTTAAAAACGATTGCAGAAGAAAAGCTCAGAATGGCAGGGCTTTTCGATGAGGTAAAGGATGTTATGGGAAAGAGCGCTTTAAATCTGTCTGGCGGCCAGCAGCAGAGACTCTGTATTGCGAGAGCCCTGTCCATAGAGCCGGATGTCCTCCTTCTTGATGAACCCTGTTCTGCATTGGACGTAAAAGCGTCGGCTGTGATTGAAGAAACATTGATGCGGCTGAAAGAGAAATACACAGTCATTATTGTGACCCATAACATTGCCCAGGCCAGAAGAATTTCAGATTACGGAGCTTTTCTTTTTGGAGGAAGGCTGGTAGAGATGAGGCCTTCCAGAGAACTTTTTGCACATCCTGAAGAGAAAGAAACAAGAGCATTCCTGGAAGGACTTTATGGATAAAGGAGCAGAATGATGATACGAATTGAGATACCAGGATGGGAATCACTTGATATCTGTCATATTGTGATGGATTATAATGGAACTGCCGCTGTGGACGGAGTATTTCTGGCAGAGGCGGAGGAAAGGATTCTGAAATTAAAAGAGATGGCACAGCTGTATATCCTGACAGCAGATACTTATGGTACGGTGAAGGAGCAGTGCTGCGGTTTAGGAATAGAGGTTATGACGTTTCCGCGAGAAGGAGCGGCCGAGTGCAAGGAAGAAATTGTAAAAGGTCTTTCAGGCGGCGTAGTCTGCCTTGGAAACGGACTGAATGATATCCAGATGTTTGATGCGGCAGATCTGTCCATTGCAGTGTTAGAAAAAGAGGGACTCTGCGGCAGGCTTTTAAACCATGCGGATGTGATTGCGCCTTCGTTTACAGCCGGGCTGGCTCTGCTGTTAAAACCCAACAGGCTGAGGGCTACACTGAGAACGTAACTAGAATAGCGTAAAAGGATAAAAAAGTCTATGACAGTGGCCAGGCTGCTGCCATAGGCTTTTTTGCTGTGAACCAGTGTTGAACAATAGAAAAACAGTATAGATTATTTCTATAATACGATGTATTTTATTGCAAATAATGATTATACATTTCATTGAAAATATGCTATAAAATAGAAGATTTATTATGATATTTTTCAGAATAAAAGGAGGTGTAGAAGTGGATATTACAAAAAAAGAAGCTCTGGCAAAGCTGGAGACAAGTGAGATCTTAACCAGAAAACCAGTGGGGATCAAATTCTTATTTACAAAAGAAGAATATGAGGGCTGCCCTGTAGAAGAAGCCAGAGCTAAGATGGCATACTGTGTGATGGTAAAAACGGCCAGCTTGGGAGTATGCATGAAAACAGATATTACAAAATGTATCTGCGGGGGCGGAACACGTGCCGTAGGGCTGGAACAGCCTTCGGAGCGTTATTTTACTGGATGCGAAGCATACTCCTTTGGTTTATACCGTGATTTGGCAGTTGCCAAGCAGGAGGTAAACAGCTTAACCTTCTGCAGGCATCATACTCATGGACTCTTGATACAGCCTTTGGAGGCCTATGAAGACTGTGATCCGGATGTGGTGATTTTGTTTTCTGATTCTTTTGGAACGATGCGTTTAATTCAGGGATATACATATCACTATGGGCCTCAGCCTAATTTTAAAATGACAGGCAATCAGGCTTTGTGTTCTGAATGTACTGCATATCCGTATGAAACGAATTCCATGAATATTTCCATGTTCTGTTCAGGAACACGTTATCTGGCCGGCTGGAAAGATACAGAAATAGGCGTCGGAATGCCATATGGAATTTTTAAGGGAGTCTGTGACGGGCTTTATCTCAGTGCTAATGGTGTTGAGAAGGATTCCAGGAAGGCTATGCTTCGTGAAAACTTGAAAAAGGCAGGTCTTAAGGATCCGGGTCTTGAAGATGGAAAAGCTTATTATATGAACTAGAATCGGGGCAGGAGGGAACGATTTATGAAACAAAAGACAGCATGGACTGCATGGATGCTGAGAACTCTTTTAATCCTTTCTGTGCTGGTATTCTGGGAATGGGGCGTGAGAAGCGGACGGCTGCCAGATTTCTATATCAGCTATCCTTCAGAAATTGCGGCTGATTTGTGGGATTTCATTGTAAGCGGAGAACTGTGGAAGCATGCTTCTGTGACGCTTCAGGAGGCTTTTGCAGGTTTGTTTGGCGGAAGTATAATTGGGATTGCAGCAGGAGTCCTGCTGGGACAGTTTCCATTTTTAGGAAAAATTTTTAAGCCAGTTATTACGGCAATCCATGGAATTCCCCAGCTGACTCTGGCGCCAGTGTATATTCTCTGGTTTGGAATCGGGATGCAGTCAAAGATCTTCCTGGCTGGACTCAGCGCGTTTTTCTGCGTATTTTTTTCAACCTATGGAGCAATCTTTGATATGGAGCCTAAGCTGATTGAATCTGCCAGCCTTCTAGGGGCTAAAAAGACGCAGATTTTATGGATGGTAGTACTTCCCACCTGCACGCCCTGGATTTTATCGGGAATCCGTTCAGGCTTCAGCGCCAGTTTGATTGGAGCGATAGTAGGAGAATATATGGGAGCCGGAGCGGGATTTGGATGGATGGTTGCCTATGCAACCTCGTATTTTAACATGAAACGTGTGATGTCCTGTATTTTTATTCTGCTGCTGCTAGGGCTGATTTTAAACTTTGGCCTGGACAGAGTGGAAGAAGCGCTTCTCAAATGGAAACCAAGAGCTTCCTTAAATATTGGGGAGGAGAAGGAACAAAATGATAATTAAAAAATTTAAAATGGGGAAAGGAACGATTGAACAATGAGAAAGTGGATATCTTTGATGTGCGCTGCCGGTATTGCGGCAGCAGTTCTTACGGGATGCTCGGGAGCTGAGACAGCTGAAAAGAACGAAACAAAAGCAGCCGCAGAAACTACGGCTAGGGAGTCTGCAGAAAGCCTAAGCAGTGAAGAGACAAAGCAGGAAGAGGATAAGAAAGAACTTACAAAGGTTATAGTTTCTGAATTCCGTGGAATCTGCTGGGCATCCGCCTATGCCGCAGAGCAGCTGGGATATTTTGAAGAAGAAGGGCTGGATGTAGAGTTTATGCTCTATAAAGACGGGCCGATTGCATTTCAGGGAATGCATGCAGGAGATTCTGATTTTTGTCTGCTTTCTGCCGAGCCAGTGATGACTGCATACGATGAAGGAATGGAGTCATATCTTCTTTTGACTAATACGAACCGCCGTACCTATGCATTTGCAGGTGCAGAAGATATTAAAACAGTAGCCGATTTAAAAGGAAAAACAATCTTTGCAGGAATGCCTGGTTCAGCACCATATTCCTTCGTTTTATCTATGCTTAAAAGTGCGGGACTGAGTGAAAATGACGTAAACTTTATTAATCTTGATTATGGATCTGCCATTGTTGCTTTAGGTGAAAAGCAGGTAGACGGAATCTTCTTTGATGTTTATAATAAGGCTATTTTAGAAGAGACCGTTCCAAATGCCAACATTCTTTTAGACTGTACCGATCCAGAAACCCATGAAGAACTTTATGGCTCCCAGTTCTGCCAGACAAGCATTGTCACCTGCACAAAGAAGTTTGCAGAAGAGAATCCTGAAACAGTACAGGCGTTTGTAAACGCGTCTTCTAAAGCTTTAAAGTGGATTAGCGACCACAGTTCTAAAGAACTGGCAGAGCTGATTTCGCCTATGTATGACAGTATGACAGTAGAGGAGCTGACTGCTAAATTTGAATGTATTAAAGAAACGTTTTCCGAGACAGGAGAGATTATTCCGGAAGGTTATGAGACAATGGAGAGCTTTTGCGAAGATCAGGGCCTGATTAAGAACAGCATCCCATATGAGGATATTGTGGCTTCTGATTTTATGGATACAGCGATAGGGAAATAAGAGGGGCGTGATGAATACAGGAGAGAAAATGGCTTATATTTCATTTGAAAAAATTGAAAAATACTATGGCTCCCAGCATGTGCTGAAAAATCTCAGTCTATCTGTGGAAAAAGGGGAGTTCGTTACTCTTCTTGGTCCTTCTGGATGCGGAAAAAGTACGCTGCTCCGCTGTCTGGCAGGGTTAGAATCAATTTCTTCTGGCCGCATTTTGCTGGATGGGGAAGAGATTACCCATGTGCCTCCCCGCCAGAGAAATGTAGGAATGATTTTCCAGCAGTACAGCCTGTTTCCGACTATGAATGTATATAATAATATAGCTTTCGGACTGAAAATACAGGGAGTTACAAAGGAAGAAGCCAAAATCCGTATTACAGAAGCGTTGAAAATGGTAGATTTGGCAGGAAGCGAACAAAAATATCCATCTCAGCTGTCAGGAGGAGAGCAGCAGAGAGTTGCTCTATGCCGGTGTATTGTGACAAAACCCAAGGTTCTTTTAATGGACGAGCCTTTCAGCGCTATTGACGCAAAGCTTAGAAAAGCTCTTCAAAAGAGAATTAAGGAAATTCATAGGGAGCTGGGAATGACTACGATTTTTGTCACTCATGATCAGGATGAAGCTATGTCCATGTCAGATACGATTCATTTGATGAATCAGGGGATTGTAGAACAGTCGGCAGAACCGCTGGATTTGTATGCACATCCAGGGACAGCCTTTGCAGCCAGCTTTATGGGAAATTATAACATGGTGTCCGCAGCACAGTTTCAGGCGGTGACAGGAGACAAGTGGAAGCAGGATGTGTGCATCCGGCCTGAGCTGATTGAAATTTTCGCAGATTCTGTGGAAGATTCAGAGAAGAGAAAAGGGGGATATACGCTATCCGGGACAGTAACAGAGAGAATTCCGCAGGGAAATACAGTGCTGTATTATGTGACGGTATCTGATCAGCAGTTTAAGGTATCCAGGTTGTTTAACAGCCCTGTATTTTTTGAAGAGGGACAGAAGGTATGCCTGTTTATTCCCAGAGATGCGGTTCTTCAGTACGAAAAAGAAGTGTAATGGCTGTTTGAAAGCTTTTTATAAAGCGACAGAGGGCTCCACATGTTTTCCAGTGGCTTTAATTGGAACACGGAAAACATGTGGAGCCCTCTTGTTTTAATATCTTTTAGATTTTAAACCATCCTGCAAAAGAGGCTCCTTCTGTAAGCTCATAACTCTTCTCAGGAGCGCCCAGCTGCCATCTGCCCGGATGTCCTGTATTCTGGGAGAGAACCTCAGCAAAATGAAGCATTACAATACCAGCGTTCAGCTTTGCATTTTCAAAGGAAGTCATCTCATCCTCTAAAAGAACCAGGGATACAACATCGTGATCCAGAATGAAACGGTATGGTTGGCGGTTTAATACAGACGGAGAGCAGCAGGCTGCGATGAAAGCCCGGTACAGATCGGAATCCGGCTCCCAGTCAGCTAAATCAGATTTCTGTCCCCACGCTCCTCCGAATACAGCATCCTCCAGATAGAGCTTTGGAGCAATCTGGCCGTTGCGCTGTTTCATATGGACAGATGCTGGGCTCTTGATATCGAGACGGGTTCCGCCTTCAGGCTTTCCGTAGCCGAAAGCAATCAGAGCTGTCGGCTCCAGTCCTGTATCAAGATGAAGACGCTGCTTTAAGAGAACTGGATCTGTGATAGTGATCCAGCAGGAATCTAATTCCAGCTCAGTCAGCTTTAGAATCATATCCTCCCCCATATATCCAGCATTTTCAAGAAATCCTTCCTCTTTTCCTGACAGCAGAAGCAGGTAAGAGGGAGCCTCTATCATAAAACCAGAGTAGCCGGCTGTTCCAGCTAAATTTCCGGGATTTCCTTCCAGAATCCTCCACTCTGCTGGAAGTTCAGGGAGAAGGCGTTTACACTGTCCGGCATAATCCTTAATCTGATTCAGCGTCTGAGCAGCGACCTTTTTATCTTTAAAGTCTCTTGTTGATTTGCGCTTAATGGCAAGCTCATAGTATTTCATAGACACCATCCTTTCGTGCGACAATTTGTATTTGTCTGAATTAATTTTATAAAATCATACAAAAAGTGTCAAGCGATTTTATTTATGGCATGTGTTTGACGTCCGTATCCAAAGCCTGCTCCTTCTGTACACAGACGCTGCCATATTGGCAGGAGGGAATCAAGTTTCTCATGTCTACATGGGAGCCCTTCAGCATATACTGTACCAGCACAGAAGGGGGTAATTTTATGGAAAATTTTAATGTATACAGCGATATTAAGGCCAGGACGGAGGGAGAAATTTACATAGGCGTGGTAGGGCCGGTACGGACTGGAAAATCTACTTTCATTAAACGATTTATGGAGCAGATGGTTCTGCCAGAGATGGAGGACGGTCATGCCAAGGAGCGGGCCAGAGACGAGCTGCCTCAAAGCGCGGCAGGAAAAACCATTATGACAACAGAGCCTAAATTTATCCCTAAGGAGGCAGCAGAAATTCCCGTGGGAGACGGAGTGGAGGCAAAGATACGCCTGATCGACTGCGTGGGATTTATGGTAGATGGAGCGGCGGGACATATCGAAAATGATGTGGAGCGGCTGGTAAAAACTCCCTGGTTTGACTATGAAATCCCATTTACACAGGCTGCGGAGCTGGGAACCCGGAAGGTAATTACTGATCACTCTACCATTGGACTTGTGATTACAGCCGATGGCTCCTTTGGGGAGATTAAACGGCCAAGCTACATGGAGGCGGAAGAAAAAACGGTAAGAGAGCTTAAAAACTTAGGAAAGCCATTTCTCATTCTCCTGAATTCCATGCGCCCTTATTCGGATGAAACAAAGGCCCTGGCGGCCCAGATGGAGGAAAAATACGGCGTTCAGGTAATGCCCGTAAACTGTGAGCAGCTCAAGAGGGAGGATATTCGGAGGATTATGGAAACTGTGCTGACAGAGTTTCCCGTGGCGGAAGTAGATTTCTTTATTCCAAAATGGCTGGAAATACTTCCTCAGGATCATTGGCTGAAAATACATGTAGTCCAGGCTGTGAAGGAACTGCTGAAAAAAATCAGCCGTATGAAAGATATTGGGGGAGAACTGCCTGTCCCTTCCGACGGTCCAATCAGGCGGATGAAAATTACAGGAATGAAGATGGCGGATGGAAGCGTATCAGTGGATATTGAGGTGGATGACAGCTGCTATTATCAGATCCTCAGCGATTATACAGGAGTAGAGATCGGCGGAGAGTACCAGTTGATGCAGACTTTGAGGCGTCTGGCGGCTATGGAGAGGGAGTACGAAAAGGTGGGAGACGCTTTAAGCCAAGTAAGATTGAAAGGCTATGGAGTCGTGACGCCAGATCGGTCGGAAATTGTTCTGGATGAACCGCAGCTGATTCACCATGGCAATAAATATGGCGTCAAAATGAAGGCGCAGGCGCCGTCGATCAATTTAATTAAAGCGCATATTGAGACAGAAATTGCCCCCATTGTGGGGAGTGAGCAGCAGGCTGAAGATTTAATTGAATATATCAAGGCTAATGCCAAGGAGAGTGAGGATGGACTGTGGAATACCAACATTTTTGGAAAGAGCGTAGAACAGATCGTGGGAGACGGCATCCAGGCAAAGATATCCCAGATGACAGAAGACTGTCAAATAAAACTTCAGGATACACTGCAGAAGATCATCAATGACAGCAATGGCGGAATGATTTGCATAATCATTTAAAACTATGGTATAATGTACCACATCAGAAAGAAAACAAGCGTCTGAGAAGCAGACATTTGTTTTCTCTGATGTGGTATCGACAAAATGATAAGCTGCCAAAGGCGGCGTCGGATGTGCGGGGGCACAGCCGTATTTTGGAGAGGAGAGGGTTATATGAAGTTAATGTTTATTGGAGCGGCTCACGAGGTTACAGGAAGCTGCCATTACCTAGAGGCCTGCGGTCTTAAGATACTCATTGACTGCGGAATGGAACAAGGATCTAACAAATATGAAAATGCAGAGCTGCCAGTCAGCTACGGAGATATTGACTATGTGCTTGTAACTCATTCCCACATTGATCATGTGGGAATGCTGCCGCTTATTTTTGCGAGAGGTTTTTCCGGGCAGATTATGGCGTCCCGGGCTACTTGTGATCTCTGCAATATTATGCTGAAGGACTGTGCTCACATTCAGGAATCAGAGGCAGAATGGAAGAACAGGAAAGCCAAGAGAGCTGGAAAGCCTCAGGAACCGCCTCTTTATACTATGGCAGACGCAGAAGGGGTATTAAAGCATTTTGTACCATGCAGCTATAATGAAATTATCCGCCTGGCGGAAGGGGTGGAAATCCGGTTTACAGATGCAGGCCATCTTTTAGGTTCCGCCTTTATTGAGGTATGGCTGACAGAGGACGGCTGTTCAAAGAAAATCGTATTTTCCGGCGATATCGGAAATCTCAACAAGCCGCTGATCCGCAATCCCCAGTATATTGCTCAGGCTGATTATGTAGTGATGGAGTCGACATACGGAGACCGTTTTCACAAACATTCTGCGGAACACATTGAGGAATTTGCCAGGGTCATTCAGGAAACTCTGGATAGAGGAGGAAACGTAGTAATTCCTGCCTTCGCTGTAGGCCGTACTCAAGAGGTGCTCTATTATATTCGCCGGATTAAGGAGGAGGGGCTTGTAACAGGCCACGGAGATTTTGACGTCTATGTGGACAGTCCTCTGGCTGTGGAGGCTACTCAGGTATTTAAAAATAATATGCTGGATTGTTACAACGATGAGACGAAGGCTCTGGTGAAAAAGGGTGTAAACCCCATTTTTTTTAAAGGCCTGAAGCTTTCCGTCAGCAGTGAAGATTCGGTTGCCATTAACTTTGATACAAAGCCCAAGGTAATTATTTCAGCTGCAGGCATGTGCGATGCCGGACGTATCCGTCATCATTTGAAGCATAATCTCTGGAGACCGGAATGCACCATCCTGTTTGCTGGCTATCAGGCTGTGGGAACACTTGGAAGAAGTATTATTGAGGGCAAGAAGGAGGTAAAGCTGTTCGGCGAGACTATCGATGTGGAGGCTCATATTGAGAAGATAGAGGGCATCAGCGGCCATGCCGATCAGGACGGTTTGATTCGTTTCATTACCAGCTTTATGGATAAGCCGAAGCAGGTGTTTGTAGTACATGGAGACGATGATGTCTGCGATTCCTTTGCTAAGAAGCTCAGCGGGGAGTATGGCATTCCAGCCTTTGCCCCCTTCAGCGGAACTGTCTATAACTTAGCTGAAGAAAAATTTGAAGTTATTACCAGGGGAATTCCGATCCGCCGTGAGGATGAAAAAGATGCCTCAAAGAGAGCTGGAGGCGTCTTTGCAAGACTGCTGGCAGCAGCAGATCGTCTGCGCCGGGTAGTCATGCATAATGAGGGAGGGGCCAACAAAGACCTGGCCAAGTTTGCCGATCAGATCAACTCTCTCTGTGATAAATGGGATCGATAACAGAAATACACACAAAAGGAGACAGACAGTTGAAAGTAGAAATTTACACAGACGGAGCAGCCAGGGGAAACCCAGACGGCCCCGGAGGTTTTGGAACGGTGCTTCATTATACAGACGGAAAGGGGCAGCTTCATGTAAGGGAGCTGTCAGCCGGCTACAAGCGTACAACCAACAACCGGATGGAGCTGATGGCGGCCATTGCAGGGCTGGAGGCGTTAAACCGTCCCTGCCAGGTGGAGCTGTACTCAGATTCCAAATATCTGGTAGATGCTTTTAACAAGCACTGGCTGGATGGCTGGATTAAGAAGGACTGGAAACGCGGAAAAAATGAACCTGTAAAAAATGTGGATCTGTGGAAACGTCTGCTGGAGGCTGCAAGACCCCACCAGATTGCGTTTATCTGGGTTAAGGGGCACAATGGACACCCGGAAAATGAACGCTGTGATTTCCTGGCTACCTCTGCGGCGGACGGAAAAAATCTGCTGGATGATCCGGGGATCTGAGACTCAGAAATCTAACGAAAACAGGAAAATATTAAGGTTCCCTTACAAAATATTACGTCTTTCATCTGACACTTTCTTTTCATGGAAAATTATGATATGTTATTGATACCAGAAATACGTTAAAGGATGGGTCGGTTTGAAAAAAAGGGAATTTATTACCGCCATATGTTTTATCTGCATATTTGGAATGCTGGTCACGGTTCAGGTGAAGCGTTTTGTGTCCAGTCCTCAGGCATCAGATGTGCAGGAATACGCGGCGTCAGAGGTGTATGAACAGAAAAAAGCAGATCAGACAGGCCCTGTCTTGAAGGAGAAGGCAGAGCCTCAGATCGAGATGCGTCAGGCAGAGGCATTCCATATGCAGGAAAAGGACAGAACAGAAAAGGAGCAGAGCAGCTCGGATTCCTCCTTTTCCCGTATTGAGTCGGAATATCCTGAGAGCAGCTCACACGAAGAAGGGACGGATGCAGCATCAGAAGCAAAGGGATCCAGAGCAGCCGTTCCAGATATATCTTCATCGAAAGATCCTGCGCTGAAAGAATCAGCTTCATTAGGAAACACTGCAGCTAAAAGTTCCTTGAAAAACAGCAGAGAGGCAGCAGAGGCAGGGGCAGACGAGAACGAGGAAAACGGTGTTTCAGACTCAGAGGCCGCTGCTTCGCAGGGACGGTCGGCTTCAGTGCCTGAGACAGCTGCAGAAGCTGATTCTGCCCAGCCGCTTCAAAAAGCTGGTCGGGCAGCTGCCTCCAGCGGGCTGCTCTCTCCAGCATCGGAGACAGCAGGGCTGGAGGAGAGTGCGGCCGAAGAGGCAGAGCAGGTGACAGCACAGGCGTACCAGAGGGAGCTTGACAGTACGGCCGCCTCTATTAAAAAGCTGAAAAGCTCCGAGACAGATACCAGTACCTGGTCTTATTTGAATCTGGCAGACTATGAACTGAAGCTCTGGGATGATCTGCTGAACAGAATTTATCAGGACATTATTAAAAATATGAATGAAACAGAGGCTGAAGAACTGACGAAAGAGGAACGGGAGTGGATTAAAAAGCGCGATGCAGATGCGAAAAAGGTTTCTTCCCGCTACAGCGGAGGAACTCTGGAGGGGCTGGAACACACGGCTTCCCTGGCAAAATCTACGAAGGAACGGGCCTATGAGCTGTTGGAGGATTACGGCAGCTTCCTGCCTCAGGAGGAAGTTTCAGAGGAAAAATAAAATAAGAAGAGAGAAAAAGGCGAAGATTTTCTTCGCCTTTTCCCGGCCAAAAACCTTGAAAATCACATATTCCTGTGATAGGATATACGAATGAATAAAAATATTACTTACTTTATGTAAGGCAGGAGGAAACAACGTGGAAAAATACGGTGTAAACGAACTGAGAAAGATGTTTCTGGAATTTTTTGAGAGCAAGGGACATCTGGCGATGAAGAGCTTTTCTCTGGTTCCGCATAATGATAACAGCTTGCTGCTCATTAATTCTGGTATGGCACCCCTGAAGCCGTACTTTACAGGCCAGGAAATTCCGCCGAGAAATCGCGTGACCACATGTCAGAAATGTATCCGTACCGGCGATATTGAGAATATCGGAAAGACAGCCCGCCACGGCACATTTTTTGAGATGCTTGGAAACTTCTCTTTTGGAGATTACTTCAAGACAGAGGCAATCCACTGGTCCTGGGAGTTTTTAACAGAAGTGGTAGGACTGGATCCAGACCGCCTTTATCCGTCTATTTTCCAGGACGATGAAGAGGCTTTTGAGATCTGGAATAAGGAGATGGGGATTCCGGCAGAACGCATTTTCCGCTTTGGAAGAGAGGACAACTTCTGGGAGCACGGCGCAGGTCCCTGCGGTCCATGTTCTGAGATTTACTATGACCGCGGCGAGAAGTACGGCTGTGGAAAGCCGGGATGCACGGTAGGCTGCGAGTGCGATCGCTATATGGAAGTGTGGAACAACGTGTTCTCCCAGTTTAATAATGACGGACATGGCAACTACACAGAGCTGGAGCACAAAAACATTGATACAGGAATGGGACTGGAGCGTCTGGCTGTTATTGTTCAGGATGTGGATTCGCTCTTTACCATTGATACAAACAAAGCTCTTCTTGATCGGGTATGCGCTCTGGCAGGAAAGGAATATCAGAAGGATTACGAGACAGACGTGTCTCTGCGTATTGTGACAGACCATATTAAATCCTGTACTTTTATGATTTCTGATGGTATTATGCCTTCCAATGAGGGACGGGGTTATGTTCTCAGAAGACTGCTGAGACGTGCAGCCCGCCACGGCAGAAAGCTGGGTATTGAGGGCAAGTTCTTAGCTGAACTCTGCAAGACGGTTATCGAACTTTCCAAGGACGGATATCCGGAATTAGATGAGAAGAAGTCCATGATTTTTAAGGTTCTCACAGAAGAGGAGGACAAGTTCAACAAGGCCATTGACCAGGGACTTTCTATCCTGAGCGAGATGGAAGCCGAGATGGCTGAAAAGGGTGAGAAGGTGCTTTCCGGTGAGAACGCGTTCATGCTCTACGATACCTATGGCTTCCCGGTTGATCTGACAAAGGAGATTCTGGAGGAGAAGAACCTTTCTGTAGACGAGGATGGCTTTGCAGCCTGCATGAAAAAGCAGAAAGAAACAGCCAGAGCAGCCAGAAAGACTACCAACTACATGGGAGCAGATGTGACGGTTTACCAGTCTATCGATCCATCTGTCACCACAGAGTTCGTAGGCTACGACAGACTGACTCATGAGTCTGAGATCACTGTTCTCACCACAGAGGACGAGCTGGCAGAGGCTCTGACAGACGGCCAGAATGGAACGGTTATTGTGAAAGAAACTCCATTCTACGCTACCATGGGAGGACAGCAGGCTGATATCGGCGTAATCCGCACAGAGGGCGGCGAGTTCGAGGTAAAGGATACTATTAAGCTTCAGGGCGGTAAGGTTGGCCATGTGGGAACTGTCAGAAAGGGCATGTTTAAGGTTGGAGACCAGGTAACTCTTGAAGTAAACAAGGAGAACCGCGAACTGACAGGCAGAAACCATTCTGCAACTCACCTGCTTCACAAGGCTCTGCGAACAGTTCTGGGAACCCATGTAGAGCAGGCAGGCTCCCTGGTTACAAGCGACAGACTCCGCTTTGACTTCACACACTTCTCCGCTATGACTCCAGAAGAGATTGCGAAGGTAGAGAAGATGGTAAATGATGAAATCGCTGCATCGCTTCCAGTTGTGACAGACATTATGAGTCTGGAGGAGGCAAAGAAGACAGGGGCTATGGCTCTTTTTGGAGAAAAGTATGGCGACAGCGTCCGCGTAGTAAAGATGGGAGACTTCTCCACAGAGCTCTGCGGAGGAACACATGTGCCGAATACCAGCACGATTTCTGCATTTAAGATTATCTCTGAGGCTGGAATCGCAGCAGGTGTGAGACGTATCGAGGCTCTCACCAGCACAGGGCTGATGAATTACTACCATGAGATGGAGGGAGAGCTCCACGAGGCTGCCAAGCTTGTGAAGACAACTCCGGCCGCTCTCCATGACAAGCTTCAGGCTATGCTTGACGAGATCAAGGCGCTTCACTCAGAAAATGAGAAGTTAAAGAGCAGACTGGCCAACGATTCTCTGGGAGATGTTATGAACCAGGTGAAGGAAGTAAACGGTGTGAAGTTCCTGGCAGCTAAGGTAGACGGCGTAGATATGAACGGCTTAAGAAACCTGGGAGATCAGTTAAAGGAGAAGCTGGGTGAAGGCGTGGTTCTTATTGCTTCTGTTCAGGATGGCAAGGTAAATCTTATGGCTTCCGCTACAGACGAGGCTCAGAAAAAGGGCGCTCACGCTGGAAACTTAATCAAGGCAATCGCTTCTTTGGTTGGAGGCGGCGGCGGCGGACGTCCTAATATGGCTCAGGCCGGCGGAAAGAATCCAGCAGGAGTGGAAGATGCCCTGAAGAAAGCGGAAGAGGTAATTGCTTCTCAGATTCAGTAGAATGCCTGAAAACAGAAGTCAGATGACAAAATATAAAAAAATTTCAAAAAACACAAAAATCCTGTTGACGAATATGGGATTTGTGGTATAATCATAACAGTGCTAAAAAAATGCCCAAACAGTTGTATTAATATGCACTTATTACACAACTGAAGGGAGGTTAGGTGTGAGCTATGTCAAATGTAATCGTTAAAGATAACGAAAGTTTAGACAGCGCTTTACGCAGATTCAAAAGAAACTGTGCAAAGGCTGGTATTCAGCAGGAGATTCGCAAGAGAGAGCATTACGAGAAACCAAGCGTTAGACGTAAGAAGAAATCTGAAGCTGCTAGAAAACGCAAATACAATTAATCAAGACAAAATCCCTGGCTTTTAAAGCCAGGGATTTTTTGTGGTGGTGCGCCTAGCGGCGCACGTTTCTAACGGGTTAAAGTCCCGAATCCGCCCGGT
>ERZ894232.198-NODE-198-length-88171-cov-15.689602_pt1 | contig 88171 bp, 61 predicted proteins | sample MGYA00380296_ERZ894232 | MGnify/ENA primary metagenome ERZ894232 (study PRJEB32331, sample SAMN06328433) | human gut metagenome | biome: human gut microbiome; feature: stool | host: Homo sapiens | collected 2014-08-14 ...
AGAAAAAGAAAGCCGCCGAAATCAGCCGGGCCTAAGCTCCTTTGATCATCCGGCGACTTCTATTGACAGAGCTATTGATAACTTCCCCACCTTTCACTTAGACTTTTTTAGGAATAATTTTTAATTTTCTATGCTTTTAGGGACTTGGTTCTGCGTACTTCTTTGGGAAAAAGCGCCTATATTACAATGTTCCAGCCTTCTATGCCCCAACATGATGAGGTCACTCAAAGCGGGTTCTCATAAAATGAATAAACTGGCGGATCTCCCGGGTAAGGAATACGTCCCGCCGCCATACCACCGCGATGTTCAGCGGCAACGGCGGGTCCACCGGCAGGGCTATGATATTCTCCCCGGGCTCGATCACTTGGGGTAATAAAAAGGCCCCTGCCAGATTCTGCCGGACAAAACTCTTGATGGTCAGCAGTTGGTTGGAATAGAACAACACATTAGGCGTCAGTCCTGCGTCTCGGAAACGGGTCTGCAGCAGGGTCTGGTGATAATATCCGCTGGTAAATAGGATTAAAGGTGCCATTGCAATTTCCCTCAACTCCGCCTTCTCTCGCCCGGCCATGGGGGTGCCGTAGCCGGTGCAGTACATCATGGACATCCGCATCAGTGGATGAGCGGCCAGTGCAGCGGGTGGCGTTTCTCCCACGGCGATGATCGCCAGATCTAGCTGACCGGCGCGCACCATATCCCGTGCTGTATCAGATCCTGCTTCTGTCAGCCGAATGTGTACTTCCGGACAACTTCCGGTGAACTCCGCAAAAATCTTGGGGAATAGAAAAAAGGCCACCATAGGCGGCACTCCCACGGAAAGAGTGCTCCGGCGCTGGCTCCGGGCCTGAAAATCCGCTGTTAGGCCCTCCACTTCTGTCAGGATGCCATCGCAGCGGGCCAAAAACGCCTCACCATCCAGTGTGGGAACCAACGTCCGACCACCCCGACTCAGCAATAGCAGCCCCAGTTCATCTTCCAAGTTCTGAATAGCCGCGGTAATTGCCGGCTGGGAAACGTGGAGTCGCTCCGCCGCCCGGGTAACCCCACCCAAGTGGCAAACGGCGGAAAAGTAGCGCAGCTGCATCAGTTTCATCCCATGGTGCCTCCCCTTTTTAATATCGAAAAAAACGATATTTAAATAAATATTATATATTATATTTATTATAAAATACGTGCTAAAATAAAGTCAACCGCCGCTCTGCGGAATTCAAAAAAGGAGGACTGCCCTGTGATGGACAGAGAATTTTGGATGGGACCCAGTTTTCCCCAGCAGCCCCGAGAACTGTTGAACCGCTTGAAATCCTATGGTGTCTGCGTGGTGGCAGATGCCCTGAAGGGCTTTAACGCCATGAACGGCTCTATTCAGCCGGTGGTACCGGGCAAATGCATATGCGGTTGTGCGGTAACCGTGCGTCTGCACCCCGGAGACAATTTGTTGCTCCATAAGGCCATTGAGTCCGCCCAGCCCGGGGACATTCTGGTGCTGGACACCAACAGCAGCTATCGCAGGGCCGTCATCGGCGGAATCATGTCCGGGGCCGCTTTCGGCAAAGGCATCGGCGGCTTGGTGGTGGATGGCGCCGTCCGGGATGTGGAGGAGCTCCGCGCCCACGGCTGGCCGGTGTTCGCCGCCGCCGTGGTTCCCTGCGCCGCGGACAGCGATGGCCCCGGCCAGCTGAATCACCCCATCAGCTGCGGCGGTGTGCCGGTCCATCCGGGAGATATCATCCTGGCGGATGACAACGGCGTCGCCGTCATCCCCCCCACATGGGTGGAGTGGGTGCTGGAGGGCTGTGAAAAGCGGCATCAGTCCGAGGCCCGCCGCATGGCGGAGATCCGACAGGGGCAGCTGACCTCCGCCGCTGTGCTGGGCAAGCTGGAAAAGCTGGGACTGTGAGGAGGGGCAGCATGATCTCCAAACTGGAACGCCTTTTGTCCGGCGGGACCGTGACGTGGGACCGTCTCCTGGTGACGGACGGCCTGTCCCCGGAGGCAGTGGAGCAGATCACCGCTGTCTCCCCCGCCGCGCCGGACCGGGTCTGGGTGGTCATTGATCACGACACTCCCGCCGGCTCCGTGGCGGTGGCGGAAAAACAGAAAGCCCTGCTGGACTGGGCCCGGCAGACCGGCGCCGTCTTCCGCTCCGGCCGGGGCATCGGGTATGCCCTGCTGCTGGAGTCCGGGCTGCGGGAGGGCGAGATCGTCCTCTCCGGCGGAGCCCATGCCGCGGCGGTGGGAGCCGCCGGCGCGGTGGGCCTGTCCCTGCCTCCGGCGGAGCTGGCCGGCGCGCTGGAGAGCGGGCAGATCTCCCTGTCCCCGGCTCCGCCGCTGCGGCTGGCGGTGACCGGCCCGCTCTCTCCCTATCTCTCCGTCCGGGATCTGGCCTGGACCCTGATCCGGAGCGGCCAGTGCAGCGGAAAAGCCGTGGTCATCCGGGCGCCGCAGCTGACCGCCGCCCAGGCCATGGACCTGTGCGGCCTGCTGGGCGCCGCCGGAGCTGTGACCGCGCTCTGTGTGCGGGAGGACTTCCCGGCAGATGAGACGGTGGATCTGACTGCCCTTCAGCCCATGGCAGCGCCGCCCGGGGACGCCGCGCGGGTCGTTCCCGCCGGAGAAACCGACGGACTGCGGGTGAATCAGGTGTTCATCGGCGGCTGCGGCGGCGGGAGCCTGGAGGCCCTGCGGGAGACAGCGGACCTCTGGCGGGGCCGGACCGTATGCCCCTATGTGCGGGTCATGGTGGCGCCCGCCACTTCCTCTGTCTATGTCCAGGCACTAGAGGAAGGGCTTCTGGATGTTTTTCTGGATGCCGGGGCGTTGGTGATGAACCAGGGCTGTTCCGCCTGCTGGGCCCAGAGCCAGGGGCGGTGCGATCAGGCGGAGGTGTTCGTCTCCACTGGCTCCATCAACTGTGCCGGCTGGGCGGGCAGAGCCCACAGCGGCATCTGCCTGACCACGGTCCGCCGGGCCGCCCAGGCGGCGCTGTCCGGCAGTCTCTATGGTTCCTGAGAGGAGGTCCGCCATGGAACAGACGTTTTGCAGCCGCATCTGGCGGCTGAGCGACAATATCGATACTGATATCATCATCATGAGCAAGTATCTGGCCAAGCCCTCCCTCCGGGAGATGGTCCCCCATCTGTTCGAGCCCCTGCGGCCAGAGCTGGCCGCCCGGCTGCGGCCCGGGGATGCCATCGTGGCCGGGGAGAACTTCGGCTGCGGCTCCTCCCGGGAGATGGCTGCCTCCGTCCTCAAAACCGCGGGCATCCGCTGCATCATCGCCAAGAGCTTTGCCAAGATCTTTTTCCGCAATGCCATCAACAACGGCCTGCTGCTGATCGAGTGCCGGGACCTGTATGACCGCTGCCGGGAAGGCGACACTGTGAAGGTGGAGGTAGGCCGGCAGATCATCTGCAACGGCACGGCCTACCCTGTCCCCGGTATGAGCACGGAGGTACTGGATATCCTCCGTTACGGCGGCCTGGTGTCCCGGATGCGGGCGCTGGACAAATCTCTCCCGGCCGCTCCCGCTCCACGGGACACGCTGCGGGACGTCCACCGTCCAGGCCATACCCTGGCGGAGCAGCTCCTCATCCACAACACCGGCGCACAGGACCTACGCCCCGGAGACGTGGTGACGGTCCGGGTGGACGAGGCGGTCCTCCATGATATCTACACCCCTTATATCTTCCAGCAGTTCCGGGACATGGGATTCTATCATGTGTATGACCCGGACCGGATCTCCGTCATGGTGGACCATCTGTACCCCACCTGTCTGGATGATGACCCCCGATGCTTCCGGTACAGCCGCCGCTTCCAGGACGAGTATGGCGTGAAGCGCCTCTATGTGGCGGACGGCATCAGCCATCAGCTGGCGCTGGAGGAGCGTCTGGCCGCCCCCGGCAAGATCATCTTCGGCACGGACAGCCACACCACCACCTACGGTGCCGTGGGCGCCTTCGCCTCCGGCGTCGGCTATACGGAGATGGCCTCCATCATCGGCTGCGGGCAGCTGTGGGTCCGGGTCCCCTCCGCCATCAAGGTGGTGGTGAACGGGACCCTGCCCAAAGGTGTCTTTCCCAAGGACATCATCCTGCGGGTACTGGGAGACCTGACTGCCGCCGGTGCCATCTACAAGTCCCTGGAATTCACAGGCTCTACCATTCAGCAGCTCAGCATCTCCGGCCGGGCCGCCATCGCCAACATGGCAGTGGAGTGCGGGGCCAAGGCGGCCCTGTTCGCCCCGGACGAAAAGACCGCCGCCTTCTGCGGCGTGGACCTGGCGGACTGTGACTGGCTTCGCTTTGACGGGGATGCCCGGTACGAACGGGTCCTGACCTATGACGCAGGCACTTTCCGGCCTTATCTCTCCTGCCCCTACGGGGTGGACAACGTACACCCCATCGAGGATGTAGCGGGCACGCCGGTGGATCAGGTGTTCATCGGCAGCTGCACCAATGGCCGTCTGGAGGATCTGGCCGCGGCGGCGGCAGTGCTGAAAGGACACGCCATCGCCCCCTTTGTCCGGCTGATCGTGACGCCGGCCTCCAGAGCTGTCTACCGGGAGGCCGCCCGGCTGGGATACCTGAAGACGCTGGTGGAGGCAGGCGCCATGGTGACCCATCCATACTGCTCTCTGTGCCAGGGCCGCAGCGGCGGTCTGGTCAGCGGAGCGCAGGTGGTCGTCGGCACCCACAACCGCAACTTCATCGGCCGTATGGGCAGCCCTGCCGCCCGGACTTTTCTGGCCAGTCCCGCAGTGGCCGCGGCCTCCGCGCTGGAGGGACGCATCGCCGACCCCGCGCCCTATTTGTGACGGTCCCAGATCAGGCCCGCTTCCGGGGTACCCCAACACAGGCCCCCGGCTGTCTGGTGTAGCCGGGAGCCTGTGTTCTGTGAGGGTCGGGTGAGCGGGCTTTATGTCCAGGTGTAATTCTCCACAAAGTTCAGGATGGTCTTGTTGAACTGCTCCGGGTCCTCCAGGAACATCACATGTCCCAGATCCAAGAATTCGTGGAAGCAGCAATTACCATTCACCAAATCCCGATAGTGCCGCCCCATTTCGATCCCCCGGGGGATGGCCGGGCTGTCCGCACAGCACAGCAGGAGGGGAATGTCGATCTTGGAGAGAGTCTCTGTATAATCCTTGAACAAAAAATCGTTATACAGAGCAAAGGCGATATATACCGGCAGCTTCTTCATTTCCGTACTGACCCAGTCCTCGTCCTCCTGACAAGGCGGTGTATGGAAGCAGAGCCGGGTAAACGTCCGGGCGTAATCATCGTGGTGGGAGAGCGCGTTCTCCAAGGTGGCAGTCATGGCGTCCATGTTGAAGCCCGCCAAAGAATGGCTGTTCCAGGACTCCGGCGAAAAAGGGTACAAGGCAGAGTCGATGACGCCGATCTTCTTCAGATGCTCGTCGCCGAACTGCTCGTAGTACTCCATCACCACACTGCTGCCCATAGACCAGCCCAGCAGTGTCACATCCTCCAGGCCCAAATACTCAATGAGTTCATGAACATCCTTGGCACAGCGGTCCATAGTGAGATTTTGAAGCGTTTTTGACGAAGAACCGTGCCCCCGCCAGTCTATCAGCACCAGCCGGTGATCGGCGGAGAGGGCATCAATATTTTTATAGAAAAATTTGGACGAGCAGAGAAAGCCATGGAGGATCATGATCGGCTCCCCCTTGTCCTTGCCGTAGTCCTCAAAATAGATCCAGGCGCCGTCGCTGACCTGAAGGAAATTGTCCTTGCTCCTGATCATACCTCTACTTCCTTTCTTAGTCTTTCAATGTATCGATCTTGGCATACTTCTCATCATAGTCCTCACAGAAGAACACCTGGAAATATCCCAGCTTGACCCGTTCTTTCTGCGTGGCATAGCTGACAGCCACCAACAGCACCAGAGAGATCAGCCAGGCAGGCAGGAAAGCGTGGACACCCCCCAGCGCCGCAGCCCACCACTCCTTTGTGGATGGGATCACGCCGGAGATGAAATAAAGAATGACGTATGCGGCAAAACCGCCCACCGTAGAGGCGAACATTCCCTTTGCTGTGGCTTTCTTCCAGTACATGCCCACCAGAACAGGGAAGTACCAGGCCGCTGCAAGGGCTGCCAGGGCGAAGTTGATCATGTACTGGGTCAGGGTAGAGGGCTTCAGGGCGATCAACGTCGCCACCAGGGAGATGCCCAATACAAATGCGGTGTTGATGGTGCTCTGGGTCTTGGGAGGCGTGTTTGGCTTCCAGCAGTCCACCACGAAGTCCTTGGCCAGTATGGACGCACCGGCCATGGCCAGCCCCGCGAGAGAGGACTGGATCGCAGCAAAGATCCCGCAGAAAATGATGCCGCCCATCCAGGAGGGCAGGAGATTGGTGGCGTTGAAGATGGTCGTATAGTCCGCAGTCTCCAGGCCGGGGTTAATGGCCCGGGTCAGGGGGCCGGTGAAGCACATGATGCCCTGGATCAGAGTAAATACACAGCAGGAAATGATGACGCCCTGCTTCAACTTCTTATGGTTGTTGTAGGTCATCGTGACCGACAGGGCGTGGGGTACAGCGCCCAGGCCCACGCCGGCAAACAACGCAGTGCCCATGGCGTTCCAGAAGGTGAAGCCTGTGTCCGCCTGGATCGCGCCGGGGAAGGCTGTGCCCAGATACTCCATGGCGGCCTGGACACTGCCGTACTTTTCCACGTTGTCGGCAATCAGAACACCGATGATGGAGAACGTGGCAATCAGCATGATGACACCTTGAATGCTGGCCACCTTGGCCATGGACTTGATCCCTCCGGAGACGGTGTAGATCACAGTGATGACGATGGTCAGCAGGATGCCCAAGTAGTAGGAGTTGGAGCCGGTGACAGCGGCGAAGACCTTGGCGCCGGAGGTGATCTGACCCACGGCGAAAAAAGTCAGGCCGAAAGCTCCGGTGATAGCCAGCGCCCCCACGACCTTTTTAGACTGGAACCGCAGCCCCAAAAGCTGCTGGAACGTGACGGCACCGGTGCGGTCACGCAGGATCGCCACTTTGCGCCCCACGCTGCCCAGGCCATAGGCAGCAGTCAGGAAACCGGCGTAATAGACCAATGCAGCTGTGAATCCAACGGAATACCCAAGGCCGGGCGCGGCCACCATGGTGCCGCCGGCCATGGAATTTGTAGCGGCGATCATGGCGATGGCAAAGGCTCCCAGCCCGCCGCCGCCCGTCAGAAAGGAGGCCAGGCCGTCTTTACCGCCCTTTTTGGATTGATATTTGATGTAGAAGCCGAAGCCCACAATAACAACGCTGTAAACGGCAAAGATGATCAACATGACCCGAGATGTGGACGCGGTTACAGAGAATCCGCCCAGATCATAACTCATGCTTGTTCCCCTCCCTCTTTCTTGTTCATACTGTCTTTCTTAAACCTTGCGGTCAGCGGAAACTCCTCCCATTTGACCAGCCAGATCATGCCCACCACAAACATGGCCAGATAAATCACGATTGCGCCAGACACCCACATGGGCATGCCCAGAAAGTACCTCATCTCTGCGGGATCGCCGGTTCCGAAGGCGTACATCCAGATGGTGGCGATCACTGTGGCCACCACACCCAGCACGTGAAAGAACACGGCGTCTTTTTTGCCCACCTCCAGGCGGCGGTCCAGATTGCCCACCTGGGCGGGGTCATAGTCGGTACTCTCCAGATCGACATTTAACAGTTTTTTGTTTTCCATGATTCTCACTCCTTTAAAATTCTCTTCCGGCCGGCAGATTCCGGTCCGGCTTGCTGCTCTTCTTTTTAGCAAAAGATATGCCATTCATTTATTGTCCGTTTTGCCTAAATTGTCCTTGCAATTTTGTCGTTTTCCAAGATATATTAGAAAAAATGCCCTCTGATTTTCTCTGATTCGCGAATTTGTTTTTCGCATTTCGGCGAAACGCAAATTTTCCAGAAAGGAATTGACCACAGCATGGTACAGAGACCGGAAACACATCTGGCCGGGGATCTGGCTTCAACCCCCGCAGCTCAGAAGGAATATGAGTTGTTGAAGATCTTGGCGGAGCACTACTTCGGCAGCATGCTGGTCACGGATGACCGGGGCCGTTTTCTCTATGTCAGCGACGGCACCTGTCGCCTTTTGGGTGTCGACCGTGAGACGCTGCTGCAGCTCTCGATCTATGATACCCTCAAGGGCTACTGCTTTGCCACCAGCGCTTCTTCCATCAAGACGTTGGAAACAAAGCAGGAGTGTCTCAGCAACCACACGCTGACCGCCTCCGGCCGACAGGTGCTTGCCCTGTCCCGGCCTCACTTCGGCCCGGACGGGGAACTGCAATACGTCCCTACATACAGCTGGGATGAGGAGGAGCTGTACACCTTGCTGGAGAAGTTCGACCAGGAGCGGGACAACGTCCGCAACGTCATTCGCTTCATGCAGGGCACTGACAAAACTCCATCCATGATCATCGCGGAGAGTGATGCCATGGTGAAACTGCTGGAGTATGCCGATCATGTAGCCGCGGTGGACAGCACCGTCATTCTGTACGGCGAGTCCGGCAGCGGCAAGGAGATGTTCGCCAAATACATCCATGCCCGCAGTGACCGAGCCGATCAGGTTTTCATCCCGATCAACTGCGCCTCTCTCCCCCCCTCTTTACTGGAAGAGGAGATGTTCGGTTACGAACGGGGCACCTTTACCGGCGGTTCCAAGGACGGCAGGATCGGCCTGTTCGAGTTCGCCGACAAGGGCACTATCTTTTTGGATGAGATCGGCGAAATGTCTCTGGAACTCCAGGCCAAACTGCTGCGGATCATCGAGACCGGCGAAGTCAAGCGTCTGGGCAGCAACCGAATCCAGAAATGCGACGTACGGATCATTGCCGCCACCAATCGGAATCTGCGGGAGATGGTAGAGGAAAAGGCATTCCGGGCAGACCTGTATTACCGATTGAACGTATTGACCATCCACGTGCCGCCTCTGCGGGAACGAGTGGCGGATATCGCCCCACTGACCCGGTACTTTGTCCAGCTTTTCAACAAAAAGTATGGCTTTACAAAACATCTGATGCCCGCTCTGATTCGGGCTCTGGAACAGTGGTCCTGGCCGGGCAATGTCCGAGAGCTTCGCAACACCGTGGAGCGGATGATGGTGGAGAGCCGGGATTCCATCATCGATGCGGCGGCCTTCCGGGAAATCCCACCGGGCATATCCTCTCCAAAAACCAGCGAATGCCCAGTCCCGGACCTTCTGCCCTATCAGCAGGCCATGAATATCTATGAGCGGGAATACCTCTCCGCCATGGTGGCATCCTGCGGCGGGGACCTTCGAAAAGCCGCCGGAAAGATGGAGCTCCACCTTTCCACCCTGTACCGGAAGCTGGAGAAGCTGGGTTTGAAGCCACCCCGGACATCCGGGAACTGCCAGGGCCCCGGAGAAGAACCGCTCCACTGAAAAAGCCGGCATGAAAATTGCTTAATAATTTTGACGCGGTGTTGAACACCGCGGGAGAGAAGGAACCGATTTTGCTGGAGAATCTGCTGTTCAGCCTCAATATGAGCCTGCCCCTCTTCATCGTCATGGGGCTGGGCTGTATTCTCACCCACAAGGGGTTTTTCACAGAGAATTACATTGCCCATACCACCAATCTGGTGTACTACGTACTGCTGCCTGGAAAAATGTTTCTGGACATCGCCACCAGCGATCTCAGCACCGCCTTTGACATCAGATATGTCGCGGTGGCAACGGGCGGCGTGGTGCTGCAGTTCGCGCTGGCCTGGGCAGCCGGCTGGCTGCTGTGTCCGGACCGCAGCAAGCAGAGCGCCTTTTCCCATGCCGCCTACCGGGGCAATTTCGTCTATCTGGGCACGGCTCTTCTGCGAAATATCTATGGAGTCTCCCATGTGCCCAGCGCAACGCTGATCCTGGCGCTGGTGATCCCCCTTTACAATATTCAGGGCGTTGTTCTGATGACTGTCAAGGAGCGCCAGGGCCGGTTCCGCCTGTCCACCGTGCTTCTGAACGTTCTGAAAAACCCCATGATCCTGGCTGTGCTTGCAGCCATCCCCTTCGCCTATTTCAAAATCCAGCTGCCCTTCGTGGTCTCTGAGAGCCTGGGCTATTTCCAGGCCGCCACCAATACCATGGCGCTGCTGGTGGTGGGCGGAAGCATCCGTCTCAGTGCCCTGAAGAACGATCTGCCGCTGCTCATGCGTCTCTGCGGTGTCAAGCTGTTGCTGATGCCGGCCATCTGGGCTGCCATGGGGATCGCCGCCGGCCTTCCGGCGGAGCAGCTGGTCACCCTGATCATCGTCGGCGCCATGCCGGCCGCCGTCAATGTCTACATCATCACAGACAAGATGGGCGGCGACGGAGCCCTGGCCTGCAGCGCCGTAGTAGTGACCCACTTGGTGTCTCTGTTCACCATGACAGCCATCATCTTTGCCATGCGCACAGCGCGGCTCATATAGGGCGTACGCCGTAACGTTTCGAAACATTGTCTCTGTTACATAAGACACGCCATGCAACTCTCCGGTGGTCAAGCGTATCCTCTGCGGACTATATCCGCAGGTCGAACAAATATCATGCCAATCAGCAAATATGGAAAGGAGTTTTTCACAATGGATCTACCGAAACGCATTGAGCTGATCGAAGTCTGCCCCAGAGACGGCTTTCAGAGCGTCCATGATATCATTCCCTTTGAGGGCAAGGTCGCTATCATCAAGAAGCTGGCAGAGGCCGGCTTCAAGCGGCTGGAGGTTGTCTCCTTCGTCAGCCCCAAAGCCATCCCCCAGATGGCCGACGCCAAGGAGGTTGTGGCCGCTGTGCGGGATACGCTGAAGGCGCACGGCGTCCGCACGGTAGCGCTGGTCCCCAACGCCCGGGGCGTGGAGACCGCCGTGGAGTGCGGCATCAACGAACTGACCTATGTCATCAGTGTCAGCCGCTCTCACAACATGGCCAATGTCCGCCGGACGCCGGAGGAATCCATGGAACAGTTCAAGACCCTGATTCAGGAGTACGGCCACAAGATCGACTTCCGCCTGGCTCTGGCTACCGCTCTGGGCTGTCCTTTTGGAGAGGAGATCCGCACCGAGCGGGTGGCGGAAATGGTGCAGTTCGGCCTGGATCTGGGCTGCAAGGAAATCTCCATTGCCGACACGGTAGGCATGTCCAATCCCAAGCGCACCTATGACCTGATGAATGCGCTCACCGCCCAGTTCGGAGCGGACAAGTTCGTCATGCATCTCCACGACACCCGGGGCCTGGCTCTGGCCAACACCCTGGCCGCCATGCAACTGGGCGTCCACAAGTTTGAAACCGCGGCCGGCGGCCTGGGCGGCTGTCCCTTCGCCCCCGGCGCAGCCGGTAATGTTGCCACAGAGGATACCCTGAACATGATGCATGAGATGGGCATTGAAACCGGCATCGACAACGATGCACTCCATGAGGCGGTGCTGCTGCTCCAACAGTATGTCCACGCCCCTATCGTCAGCCATCTGATGTCCCTGTACAAGCCGAAGCCCTGCGTCTAAGGGATCAGCGGCACAGAATGGCACCAGCGGCGTTTCACTCGCTGCTGACGCCGGTCCTTCCCCGGACTTGGGAGCCTTTTAGGGAAAATCACTCCCATCCCAGTGCAACGTTTTTCTGGTGCATCCCTTCGCTGGCGCGTAGTGCGGACAGATTTCAGTCGGTCCATCCGTATCTGCGTTCAAAACGTAGAGCAGAGAGGTATATATGTGGAGATATTGAATTGGAAAGACGTTCAGCATGTCAACGATATCTGTGTTATGGCCCCGACCCTACAGTTGGCGGAAAAAGCTGAGATGCTGATCAAACAGGAGAATTATCAGAACATTGATGTAGTGGTGGCCGCCAGCGGCCGCCAGGAGACGGTCAAGTGTGCACAGACACTGGCAGCTGCGGGTGCCGAAATCATTATCACCCGCAAAGGGACCCGCCGGATCGTGGAAGAGGTCACCAACCTGAAAGTCGTGAGCCTGAACAACTCCCTCTCCGACTATCTTTGGATGCTGAAGGAGCGTGGTCTGCACACACCTGGACTGATTGCTTTTTTTCCTATGAGCCCATGAGTTCTGATATTCTGCAGATGTGTGAGATGCTGGAGGTGCAGACAAAGAACTACATCTTCAAAAGCTTTGCCGACTGCCGGGGCTGCGTGGAGCGTGCCCTGAAAGACGGCGCGGTGTTTAGTGTGGGCGGTGCCTGGACCGATCCGTGGGCCAAAAGGTTGGGACTTCCCCATGTGATCGTGGAAAATTCCGTGGAGACCATTCTCAATGCACTGGAGAGTGCCACTCAGTTGCGCCGTGTCCAGGTGGAGGAAGCAGAAAAGCAGTGCCTCTTTAAGACTCAATCAGAGATGTATCAGGCAGTACTGGACTTCACGCATGACGCCATCCTGGCCATTGATGAAAACGGCCGGATTCAGGTCCTCAATCCTCCGGCAGAGCGGATCATGGGCTGCCGGGCCGCGGATTCCGTGGGACAGCCGGTGGAGGCGGTCCTGCCCAATACCCTTCTGCCGGATGTGCTGGAGAGCGGCGAGAAGCAGCTGGACCAGATCATGCAGATCCACCAGACCCTGTGCAACACCAACCGGATCCCCATCCTGGTGGACGGCCAGCGCCGGGGCGTAGTGGCCACCTTTCAGGACGTGAAGCAGCTGCAGAACAGCGAACAGAAGATCCGCCTCAAGTTGCACGAAAAGGGCTTGGTGGCCAAGTACGCCTTCAACGATATCCTGGGGGACTCCCCAGCCATCCGCAGCACCATCCAGATTGCCCGGAGCTATGCCGCCTCCCGTGCCTCCGTGCTGATTCTGGGGGAGACCGGCACCGGCAAGGAGCTGTTCGCCCAGTCCATCCACAACGCCAGTGACCGCCGGGACGGCCCCTTTGTGGCCATCAACTGCGCCGCTGTCAGCAACAGCCTGCTGGAGAGCGAGCTGTTCGGCTATGAGGCCGGGTCCTTTACCGGCGCCTCCCGGGGCGGCCGGGAGGGCGTGTTTGAACTGGCCCACGGCGGTACCCTGTTTCTGGACGAGATCGGCGAGATCCCCCGGGAGACCCAGGTGGAGCTGCTGCGGGTCCTGCAGGAAAAAGAGATCCGCCGGGTGGGCGGAAGCCGGGTGATCCCTGTGGACGTGCGCATCATCGCCGCCACCAACAAGGATCTGCTGCAGGAGACCGTGGAAGGCCGCTTCCGGGAGGACCTGTATTACCGTCTGGACGTGCTGGACCTGAAGCTCCCGCCTCTGCGGGAGCGGGGTGACGATGTGAAGATCTTAGGCCTCCATCTGTTCCGCCAGCTGCCCGGCGGCAAGGACCCCATCATGCAGAGCCAGTTCTTGTATCTGCTTGAACAGGTCGGTCCCTATCAGTGGTACGGCAATATCCGGGAGCTACAAAACTTTGTGGAGCGGGCCAATATTCTGATGAGGAACGCCGGAGCCTCCTCCGTGACGGTGTCGGATATTCTGCGCCGCCGCGCTGAGCCTGCGCCGGAACCCTGCCAGGAAACGGAATCACGTGACCGCCGCGCCATCGAGGCCGCTCTGCACAACCACCCCGGCTCTATGGCGGATGCCGCCAGAAGCCTTGGCTGCAGTCGACAAACTCTATGGCGGAAGATGAAAAAATACGGCATCCAACGGTGATCGTTTCATTTTCTGCTGCGCCTTTAACCGTTTGCAACACACGTTTAACAAATCGCGTTACACTCCCCCGGCCAAACGCCTTGTCTGCCTATTTTCATTCGCGGGCAAGGCGTTTTTTGTGCATTTTTACCCCCTTTTTGTAAATTTTCTACAGCTTTTTCAAATATTTAGTCAAATATATGAATTTTTCCCGAAGGATTGGCACATTTTTTGCTATATCTGTAATAATAGCTTTTGACGTCGTGGGCGAGCTGCGTCTGGGCAGGTCACAGGGGATCCTGTGGCAAGACTCTACTATCTTTTAGGAGGAGATTCCATGGGTAAAACAAAAGTCCAAAAAATCGGCTTCCTTGTCGGCATCGTTGCCATGCTGGTCATCGGCTTCATGCCGACGCCTGAAGGGCTGTCGCTGGTGGGGCAGCGGGTGCTGGCCGTCACCGTACTGATGGTGGTCTTTTGGATCACTGAGGCCATGCCGATCCCGTTCACAGCGCTGTTGCCGATCTTCCTGTTCCCGGTAATGCAAATCACCGGCTCCAAGGGACAGAATGACATCACGCTGTTCGCGCACTATGCCTACTCCACCTGCTACCTGCTGGTGGGCGTGGGCTTCCTGTCCGGCGCCATGGTGAAGCACGGCCTGCACAAGCGTATTGCTCTGGGCATCGTCAGCAAGGTCGGCAAGAAGCCCACCACTCTGATCCTGGGATTCATCATTGCCGTAGGCTTTGTGTCCATGTGGATGTCCAACACGACCGCCACTGTCATGATGCTGCCTGTAGCTCTGGCTATTTCCAGCACCTTGGGCGATAATGCCGCCGGTCTAAAGAAAGCCATGGTCCTGGCCATCCCCTACGCCGCCACCATCGGCGGCATGGCAACTGTCATCGGCACCACCACCAACCCCACCGGCATCGGCCTGATCCGTGAGACCATTGGCATCGACATCGACTTTCTGGACTGGATGAAGATCGGCCTGCCTTTCACCGTCATCCTGATCCCCTTCTTCTGGCTCTATATGGTGAAGTTCTTCAAGGTCGACAAGATGCCCCCTACTGACATCTCCATCGCCCGCAGGCAGTATGAGGAACTGGGGCCCATGAACAAGGGCGAGAAGTGGGTTGCCGCCATCTTCGTTCTGTGTGTCATCCTGTGGGTCACCCGTTCTCTGGTCTGGGGTGACTGGTTCCCCTATGCCACGGATGAAACTATCGCCATGTTCGGTGCAATCTTGGTTATGATTGCACCTATGGATTATAAGAAAGGTGAGTACGTCTGCGACTGGAAGACCGGCTTCAATGACATCCCCTGGAACGCCGTTATTCTGCTGGGCGGCTCCATGGTCATGGGCAACGCCTTCCGGGATGCCGGTTGCGCGGAGTGGATCGCCAATATGCTCTCCGGCTTGGCGGGCATGAACTCCATCCTGATTGTAATTCTGGTTGGTATTGTCACCGCTGTTCTCACTGAACTGACTACCAACGCCGTGGTCGTGGCCGCCTTTATCCCGGTCCTGGCCGGTGTGGGCGAGGCTATCGGAGTCAGTCCCTTTGCCATGATGATCGCCTGCATGTTGGCCTGCAACTTTGCTTTCATGCTGCCTCCCGGAACGCCCCCCAACGCCATTGCTTATGGCTCCGGCGAAATCGAGCTGAAAGATATGTTGAAATGCGGCCTTGGCCTGAAGCTCATCGCTCTGATCATCTTCCCCATCGTTCTGTATTTCATCACCATGGGCATCTTCGGTGTCGGCACGGTTTGACCGTCCCTGGTACATCTGTCACAAGGGCTCCGCACAGTATGTGCGGAGCCCTTTCCTGTCCCCCCGCTCCTCCGCTCCAGCGATCCAGCTGCTGGAGTTCACAGGCACAGCACAGGTGTGCGGACCGATCCACACCGTCTCTTCCAGCTGTCTCACAGGCGGCCTCAGGAGAATCATAGGGTACATACACCCCCGAGTACAGAGTCTGTAATCCCCAGGGCCAGCCCGTCCAAAGCCCTGTGCGTCAGCCCTTTCTCGTGCGATCCCCCTGTGTTCTTCTCTCTGTACGGGCTCTGCGTAAGCCGCCGCAGAATCCCCGCCTGCATCTTCTTCGCCCAGCCCTGCAGAAAAACCCCGCCCCCTTCCATTTGGGAAGGGGGCGGGAAGGAGTGTGTGTTAGATGACTTATCGCTCAGGCTTGCAGGGAGTCTCTTTTTCTACATGGATATGGTGGCCGCTGTATGTACCAGGGATGGCCTGCATCTGGGCCTTCGCAGCAGCCAGCAGCTTGGAGAAGGAAATGCCAGTGTCGCAGCCCATCTCATTGAGAGTCCACACCACATCCTCTGTGGACAGATTTCCAGAGGCACCGGGGGCAAAGGGGCAGCCTCCCAGACCACCCAGAGCAGCCTGCACCTTGGTAACCCCCATATCCATGGCCGCCAGGGTGTTGGCCATGCCCAGGCCGCGGGTATCATGGAAGTGGACCATCAGATCCAGACCGGGATATGCGTTCTTCACGGCGCCGATCACTGCGCGCACCTGGGCGGGATCGGCAATGCCGATAGTATCGCACAGGCAGCAGGTCTTCATACCGGCGTCCACATAGTCTTTCAGAAAATTTACCGCGGCGGAGGGATTGTCGTATTTCCCCTCAAAGGGACAGCCAAAGGTGGTGGCCAGATCCACGATGATGTCCAGGTCGGGATAGGCAGCCCGGATTTCCTTGTACGCCTCCAGAGACTGCTCGTGGGTGCGGTTGATGTTGGCCTTGTTATGGCTCTTGCTGAGAGAGACCACATAGCACACCCGCCGCAAGCCCAGCTCATAGGCGTTCTGTGCGCCCCGCAGGTTGGGGATCAGTGCGAACAGATCCATGTCTGGATATTTCTCCAGCACCACCCGGGTCACGTCAGCCGCGTCTGCCAGCTGGGGAATGGCCTTGGGGCTGACGAAGGAGGTATACTCGATGTGCTTCACTCCGGCAGCCACCAGTTGATCGATGACGGTCAGCTTCTGCTCCGTGGTGATCGGGGTGCATTTGACACTCTGGAATCCGTCCCGGGGCCCCACTTCGATGACTTCAACTTGCTTGCTCATGACAGGAAATCCTCCTCTAAAATCAGATAACGCCTTTCTCCTTCAGCTCGGTCAGTTTGGCCTCGTCGAAGTCCAGCATCTCACCGTAGATCGCGGCATTGTCCTCGCCAAGCAGGGGCGCCCCCTTTCTGGGGCAGGACTTGGTGCGGGTCAGCTTCTGGGCCATGGCCGTGATCTGCAGCTTGCCCATGCCGGGCTGGTCGATCTCCGGGAACATTCCGCGGTCGCCGGCGATCTGGGGGTCCTTCACCAGACGGTCAATAGTGTTCACCGGACAGGCCGGGCAGCCGGCGTCATTGAGCATCTTGTCGATTTCGTCAATGGTATGGTTTCTGGTCCAACTGCTGATGATCTCCCGCAGCTCCTCGTGATTTGCGATGCGCTCCTGGATGCCTGCAAACTTGGGGGCATCAGCCAGCTCGGGGCTGCCCATCACACTGCACAGGATCTTCCAAAGCTTGGCGTTTCCGGCGGCGATGACCACGTCGCCGTCACTGGCCGGGAACACATCATAGGGATAGGTGGACTCATAACGGTTGCCGATCCGCTGGGGGATACGGCCGGTAGACTGATAGATCATGGTGATATTCTCCATAGCGGAGGCCACAGAGTCCACCAGTGCCACGTCGACCTTTTCACCCAGACCTGTCCTCTGCTTGTTCACCAGGGCCGCCAGCACGCCGACGGTCAGGTTCAGCCCTCCCAGCACGTCGCCCATGGGGGTGCCGCAGCGGGTGGCAGGGCCGCCAGGCCAGCCGGTGGTGCTCATCAGTCCGCCCATGGCCTGACCTACAATATCATAACCCGCACGCTTGCTGTATGGGCCTGTGTGGCCGAAGCCGGAGCAAGCGCCATAGATGATGCCGGGGTTGATCTCCTTCAGCACATCATATCCCAGGCCCAGCTTCTCCATGGTGCCGGGACGGTAGTTCTCGATCACCACGTCGGCCTTCTTCACCATCTCCTTGAAGATCTCCTTGGCCTCGGGGGCTTTCAGGTTCAGGGTGACGCCCATCTTACTGCGGTTAAAGTTGGCAAAGTAAACGCTTTGATCATTGATAAAGGGGCCCATGCTCCGACTGTCATCACCCTTGCCAGGCTGCTCGACCTTGATAACCGTAGCGCCCATATCCGCCAGCAGCGCACCGCAGTAGGGCCCTGCCAACACGCGGGTCAGATCCAGAATAACAATGCCTTCCAGCAGGCCTTTTTCGTGCTCCATGATAAACCTTCCTTTTCCGTCAATAATATGCCTTCAGAATTGGCCTATCGCTCTGGGGGCGAGACCAGAGGAGGGCCTTATCCTATCGGGATATTAAGCAATTTTTGTGCCAACATTTTGGAGCAGCCCAGACGTCGTAATACCACAGATATCGGTCTGTTTTTTTGAACCGTCCGCTATCAAGCTGCTAATTTGTATCAGTAAGTATTAAATGTACCGTAACATATTGTTACATCCCGTAACACTTCAAGAAGACCTACTGCGGAGCCAAATTTTCCGGTCGGATGCGCCTATCGTCCGCAGCTTTCAACTCCTGAGAGCATGGCGTTCATGCGCCTGGGAAATGCCACATTCGCTCCCATCTGGTTCTATTGGCAGTCATGCCGATATCTGAGCAATGTTCCGGTCGATAGAATGCTGCTCCTTTATTTTACAGTAGATATTGAAATGAAGAAAATAGCGCCTCATCCGCCTTCTCCCCCACCAACCTGCGGCTCTTCCTTGATCATTCCTGGAATTATGTGGTGCCAGACATTGATCTCTCTGGCTGAATGAGCTATCAGTGTCGACAGGTTCTTCACACAGCTCCTCTCAATTTGCAGCCTGCTGCCGGCAACATACAACTGCATTTTTGACAAACTTTTCCCGCTGAGATGGGCGAGCCCTTGCCCTCATTTCCCAAACTTTTGAATAAAAATTTTTCTACTTTTTCCGGCGCTTTATAGCCGATTTTGCTTTATTATGGATGCTCTTCGCAACTCTTGGCTCCACTGTTTCCACACACTCCACGGCTGTCTGTAGTCAAACATGTGGTCAAAAACCGCTTTCTGAACACCCTCGTGACGGGGGACAGAAAGCGGTTTTTATAGTTTGCCGGAGTGCTGCGGACGGATGATTTGCCCCTCCAGCCTGTCGCATTGTACCTCTGCTGGAGAGGTTAAGCAAGTCCTTTATACAGGAATAGGCGGCGCAGAATTTGCATCGCTATAGACAAAGAATAGGGACTTTCTCTTAATACGAGCTGCGTTTTAAGGGAAAGCGTACCAGAAGTAAGGGAAAGTATCTGCGCCCTGCGAGGAAAACGCTGTTGACTTTCATCATAATTTTATAGTGAATATTTTTCGATTGGCACTCAAAGCACGGTGATCGATCCACAGTCCTGACACGGGCTTATTTCATAATTCATCATCTGACCTCCAATCAGTTTATTTTCGCTATGAGGTGTTGGCATTGTAGCTCTGACTGCACGGAGGTTCAACTGTTTTTGCCATGCACTTAAATACCGAGCAAGTCCTGCAAATCGGTCATATTCACCCGAAGTATAAGAGACTATATTGAATAGAAGACGTGCTTGTGCTATAATATAATTTAAGTTTATTTTACATACTTTGCTGAGGTGAAAAGCATGAAAGCAAGCTACAAAAAATTGTGGAAGCTACTCGTTGACAAGGAAATGAGCAAGGGCGATCTTCATAAAGCATCAGGGCTTTCGTCCAGCACGATGACCAAGCTCAGAAAGGGCGAAGATGTGTCAATGGAAGCTCTGCGCAAAATCTGCATCTGCCTCAACTGCAATATCGGTGACATTGTGGAGTTTGTGGACGAAAGCAAGTAAGAGTCCGCTTTATGGGACAGCTAATATGATACAATAACAGTAAGCTTGGAAGACAAGTTCAGATGGAGAAACGCATGGAAAGATCCTTAATCTATAATGGAACGATCACGGCGGAACAGTTCCTCTTCTATGAAATCCGCATTGCATCGAAATATTACCTCGATGGGACATCCGTAGAGGACGCTATCGAAGAAATCAAAAAGAATAATCTGTTTCAATACCCGACCGAGCGGCTTGTTGCCCGTATGGTGCGAAGCTGCTATAAGCGGCTGGACGCATTAGACGATGAACAGCTCCGGCAGGAATTATCATCGGCTCCGGCTGAGATTGCAAAACAGATCAACCTCTATGCCATGATGCGCTATAACCGCATTGTTTGGGACTTTATGGTTGACGTAGTTGGAGAAAAGTTCCGGAGTCAGGACTTCGAGTTTTCGCGGAAAGACCTGAATGTCTTCTTCTCCCACTTGCAGGAACAGAACGATGACATTGCCGGATGGAGTGAGTCAACGGTCAATAAGATCAAGCAAGTGCTGACGAAGATTTTGGTTGAGGTTGAGATCCTTGACACTTTCAAATCGACGCGGCTCAATCCGCTGTTCCTCTGCGAAGAGTTGGAAGAAGGCATTCGCAGAAATAATGATCTCGAAGCACTCGCGGCTTTTAACTGCTTTAGATAGGAGGCTCTGGCATGAGTGACATCAAGCAAGAGTTAGATAAAATCAGAGGACGTATTTCCGAACCAAGTTTTCTGAAAAACGAAGGCTTGAGCAACGAGGTCGGCATTCATGTGTTCTGCTATGATCCGGCAGACGAATTGATCGTCAGAGACTTCGTTTCCCGGTTGAAAGCGGAGAGCGGAACGCCATATCACATCAAGGAATGTGACCTCTACGAGATTTTCCTGAGACTCTTGGAGGACAAGCGTGTTCTGAAATCCGTGGACGGGCTGGAAGAAAAACGCGGAAAGGAATACCTTCTCAAGCAGCTTCAAAAGATCGCAACGCCAGAGGCTCTTCTGGAATACATGAAGTACGAGCCGCATGAGTACGGTGATGTTCTCTTCCTGACCGGCGTGGGAAAAATCTTCCCATTTATGCGCTCTCATAAAATGCTGGACAGTATGCAGCATCTCTTTGAGGACATCCCTATTGTGATGTTTTATCCGGGATCGTTCAACGGACAAGACCTCGGATTGTTTGGAAAGTTTCTGGACGGACACTACTACCGGGCATTCAACCTTTTGTAATTGGAGGAAAGCGGCATGAAAATACAAAGTATGTTCCAAAAGGACATTGACCGCCCTATCAACGGCGTTGTTAAGGTCATGCAGGATGACCAGCAGAGCTTAAAGGATGAACTGAGTGAATACATCATCACGAAGGAACTGCGGCGTCATTTTGCCACATTCTTTGATAACTACGTCAAGGTGATTGATACCCCGACCGATAAGATCGGTGTCTGGATTTCCGGCTTCTTTGGAAGTGGTAAATCTCACTTCCTGAAAATGCTTTCCTACCTTCTCGCCAACAAAGAGGTGGACGGCAAACACGCCTTTGATTACTTTGCAGACAAGTTTGACGACCCGATGATGTATGCGACGGTGCAGAAATGTGTCCGCATTCCCACGGAGTCTATCCTGTTCAACATCGACATCGAGGGACCGATCAACAAGGACAAGACCGCCGTGCTGCGCGTCTTTGCAAAGGTGTTCTATAACCACTGCGGCTTCTATGGCGAAGACCTCAAGGTGGCGAAGCTGGAACGCTTCATTGATAAGCAGGGCAAGACGGATGCTTTCCGCGCCGCATTCAAGGAAGTCAACGGGGACGAGTGGGTCAACGCCCGCGATTCCGCCGCCTTCTTCGAGGATGATGTGGTTGAGGTTTTGCAGTCTGTTCTCGGCATGAGCGAGACAGCAGCCCGCAACTGGTTTAACGGCGAAGAGAACGCCGACATGAGCATCAAGCAGCTCGTCTCCGAGATCAAGGAGTATGTGGACAGCAAGGAAGGAAACTTCCGCCTTCTGTTCTGCGTGGATGAAGTCGGTCAGTACATCGGTGACGATGGCGATCTGATGATGAATCTGCAATCACTGGTGGAAGAGATCGGTGACAAATGCCGGGGCAAGGTTTGGGTCATGGTCACCAGTCAGGAAGCGATTGATTCCGTTGTGAAAATCACCGGCAACGACTTCTCCAAGATTCAGGGACGCTTCAACACTCGTCTGAGCCTGTCTTCCTCTTCCGTCGATGAGGTTATCAAAAAGCGTGTTCTGGCGAAGACAGAGGACGCGGATCACCTTCTGCAAATGGAGTATGAGAAAGAGGCTTCGGGTCTCAAGAGCCTGTTTGCCTTCGATAACCCTATCCTCGACATCAAGGGCTTTACCAGCGCAGCGGAGTTCAGCGCGACCTTCCCCTTTGTGCCGTATCAGTTCATCGTCATCCAGAAGGTTCTCGCAGAGATCCGCAAGCACGGCAACTCCGGCAAGCACCTTTCGGGCGGCGAACGCTCCATGCTGTCCGGCTTCCAAGAGGCGGCGCAGAAAATCGAAAACAAGGATGAAAACGCCCTTGTGCCGTTCTATCAGTTCTATGACACGGTACATACCTTCTTAGAGAGTGCCATCCGCCGGGTCATCGACCGCTGCCAGAATGCGGCGGATGCCCACGACGGCTTGGAGCAGCAGGATGTGAATGTCCTCAAGCTGCTCTACCTCGTCCGCTATATTGAGGACGTCAAGGCGAACATCGAGAATATCGCCATCCTGATGATCGACGATATTCACACGGACAAGATCGCCCTCCGTGCGTCCATCACGGCTTCACTGGAACGCCTTCTGTCTCAGAACTACATCTCCCGCAATGGCGATACCTATGCCTTCCTGACAGATGAGGAACAGGATATTGCCATCGACATCAAGAATACGCCGGTTGACAGCGCACAGATCGTCCAGAGCATTTCTCAGACGGTCTACGGTGAAATCTATCCGGCAAAGAAATATAAATACGGCAAGTATGACTTTGCTTACGATCAGTACGTTGACGAGACGCTGAACGGTGCGTCCACTGGTGGAATGCGGCTTCGCATTGTCACCGTGGCAAGCGACCTCTACGGCGTTGGAGATCAGCGGCTTATCATGGACTCACAGGTCAACAACGAGGCAATCGTTGTTCTCTCGGCGGACACGCCCTATTTTGATGAGCTGGAGCAGGCGATGAAGATCCGCAAGTATGTCAAGCAGCGGAATGTGTCGCAGATGCCGGAGAGCATCCAGCGGATCATCCGCGACCGCAACGATGAAGCACGGAAACTGGAAAGCCATGCCCGCAGCCTGATTGAAAAAGCCATCGTCGAGGGCAAGTTCTATGTTCACGGTGAAATCCTCGACCTGAAATACGGCTCTGCGAAGGACAAGCTGGATGAGGCTATGAAGAGCCTTGTCGAGAGCGTCTATTCCAAGCTCAACATGGTCAATCAGTTTGTGGACAGCGACGCCGATATTCTCGCCATCCTTAACGGCGCGTATGAAGAGGTCGGCTTTACCGGGCTGGGCGCGAACAACGAAGACGCCCTCAATGAGATCAGTCAGTGGTTGGAGCTGCAAAACCAGAAGATGCTCAAGACCTCGATGGGCGATGTGCAGCGCCGGTATCAGGCGATCCCCTACGGTTGGAAGGAAATCGACATTGCAGCCCTGATTGCCCGTCTAATCGTCCAGCAGAAAATCCAGATCAACTATGGCGGCGCGGTGGTCGGCAAGGAAGAGCGCCGTTTGGTGGACTTCCTACGAAAGAAGACCGAGATCGACAAGGCCATCGTCGCGCGGCGTATTGCCCCCTCCGAAGAACTGATCCGCAAGAGCGTCAACTTCCTGCGGGACTATCTGGGCGCGATGGACATTCCCTCCGATGAGGACGGGCTGATCCACTTTGTTCTGAACACCTTTGAAACCAAGCAGAGCCACTATCAGAAGCTCCTTGATGAGTTCTACTCCAAAGAGCGTTACCCCGAAAAGGAAACCGTCACCGCTGCCCGCGACCTGATGAACGACATTCTGAGCCAGCGCAAGGACAATGTTGCATTGCTCAAGCGGATGGTGCAGCGGCAGGACGATCTTCTCGATTCCGCCGAGGATATGGAAGGCGTGGAGATGTTCTTCAAGGCGCAGCGGACGGTGTTCGACGATGCCAAGAAGCGTCTTGCCAGCATTCTCAAGGAGAGAGACTACTTCGCGGCGGATGCAGACACATTGAACGTCATCAGCACGATGTCTACGATCCTTGCCATGCCGAAGCCGTACTCCCGCATCGGGGAGTTGCCGGAGCTTGTCCAGAAGGTCAAGACTGCCTACGACAGCTTGCTGGATATGAAGCGTGAAGAGGTTGCCGAGAACATCCGTCAGTGTATGCAGGATGTTCACCAGCTTGCCAGCGAAGCGCGGGACGCCGGGGCGTTGCTTCATCAGGCGGACGATCATTTCGCGAATAAGCGTGAAGCGGCGAAAACCGCGACATCCCTCACTGAACTGGACGCCATGATCACGCAGCTTCTTAACTACAAGGATACGATCTGCCGCCGCATGGAGGTCATGTCTTCCTCCCGTCAACAGGAAGCGCAGAAGCCCGCACCCGCAGCGACCGCAAAGCCCGGAACACCCGCGCCGAAGCCCCCGAAGATCATGACCGTGCGCCGGTACGACCTCTGCTCGGTCAAGCGTCTGCAAAACAAGGAAGACATTGATAAGTACGTCGAGGCGATCCGTGAAAAGCTCGTGAAGACACTCGAAAGCTGCGACGGCGTGCAGATCAACTAAAGGAGCATAAGAAGATGAACAAATCAAAGATTCAAAAGTTTGCCGTGGACGGGCATAAGCTCCTTTACAAGCAGATTGCCCAAAGAGCTTATCAGTACGGCATCGAGGAAGGAAACATCGGCAAGGCGGATGCTACCGAAGTTCGTGGTCGCATTCTCTCCCCGCTTGAGAAGAGCCAGCGGGCAGCACTGATTGCTGAAATCAATGCCAATGGTTATCCGCAGACTATCGAGCGTGTCACCTATATCTGGTTCAACCGCATTGTTGCGCTTCGGTTTATGGAGGTCAATAACTATCTGCCCTCCCACATCCGCGTGTTCTCGGACGCATCCGGCGCATTCAAGCCGGAGATCCTGAACGATGTCCTTCACCTTGAGATGGAGGGGCTGGATAAGGCACAGATCGCGGAGTATATCGAAAACAACAACACCGAGGAACTGTATCGTTATCTGCTCCTGACGCAGTGTGCAGAGCTGAAAGCAGCGCTGCCGGACATCTTTGTATTTGGCGCTCGTGACCGCGACTATACGGAGCTGCTATTCCCCAACAACAGTCTCTCCGGCGATAGCTTTATTGCCAAAATGCTCTCCGAAACCGACGAGAAAGAAGACTGGCAGGATGCCGTTCAGATCATCGGCTGGCTTTACCAGTATTACAATGACGAGCGGAAAAACGAAGTCATCAATATCAACAAAGGATCAATTAAGAAAGAAGACATCCCGGCTGCTACCCAACTCTTCACAACAGACTGGGTTGTCCGCTACATGGTGGACAACTCTCTCGGTCGCTACTGGATTGAGCGTCATCCGGAAAGCAAGCTGGCGGAGAAGTTGGAGTTCTTTGTCACGCCGAAAAACGGTGAGATCAAGCATATCGACGAGTTTGTGAAGCCGGAAGACGTTAAGTTCCTCGATCCCTGCATGGGCAGCGGTCATATATTGGCGTATGCCTTTGATGTCCTGATGGAAATTTACAAGGAAAGTGGCTATACCGAGCGTGATGCAGCGGCAATGATCGTCCAGAACAACCTCTTTGGGCTGGATATTGATGACCGAGCCTCTCAGCTTGCCTACTTTGCCGTTATGATGAAGGCGAGAAGCTATGACCGGCGTTTCCTGAGCCGTGGTATTAAGCCGAATGTGTTTGCCATCAAAGAAAGTAACCGTATGGGCGCGGTTGTCCGGGACGGACTGACAACAGATGCAGAGATGAACGCGATCAGCCGGTATCTTGTGGACACCTTCCGCGATGCAAAGGAACTGGGTTCTATCATAACCATCGAGTCGAAGGACTACGACGCTTATATGGCATACCTTGACGGCTGCGACGGACAGGGACAGCTCACGATGGAGGATGCTGACTGGTTGCAGAACACTCGCCCCATGCTCAAGGCGCTGGCGCGTCAGGCGAAGGTACTGTCGGCAAAATATCCGGTTGTCTGCACCAACCCGCCGTACCTGAACAAAATTGAGGGCAGATTGAAGACCTTCGTGACAGAAAACTACAAGGACTATTCCGGCGATCTGTTCAGCGTCTTCACCTATCGCAATCTGATGTTCTGCAAGCAGGACGGCTATTGCGGCTATATGACGCCGTTCGTTTGGATGTTCATTAAGACCTATGAAAAGCTGCGTGAGTTCATCATCCGGAACAAGAGCATCACCACACTTGTCCAGATGGAGTATTCTGCCTTTGAAGAAGCTACTGTGCCGATCTGTTCCTTTGTCTTGAAAAATGGGAAAGCAACTGAGAACGGGCTTTATTTCAAGCTGTCTGATTTCAAGGGCGGTATGGAGGTTCAAAAACAGAAGGTTTTGGAAGCCATTGCAGATAAAAGCTGTGGATATTTCTTTGCAACCAATCAGTACCTCCTCACGGACATTCCCAGCGTACCGATCGCCTACTGGCTGAGTGAAACCAGTTTTGAGAATTTCAGTAAAATGAAAAAACTGGCGGAGGTAATTGATGCCCGAATTGGATTAGTTACCGGCGATAATGATAGATTTTTGAGATTATGGCATGAAATTGATAGCAACAATATTGAGCATAATGCGCAAGAAGGAAACGATCCCATGGTGAAGAAATGGTATCCTATTCAAAAGGGTGGCGATTGCCGATTCTGGTATGGAAACCTTGACTATGTTGTAAACTGGGAGAACGATGGATATGAAATGAAAAACAACTATATAGGCAAGCGCCTCCGCGCGCATAATTTTAACGGGAACCAGCAATTCAAAAGTGGAATTACATGGAATAGTATAACATCATCAAAGTTCTCTTGCCGCTATTCTCCAGAAGGTTACACATATAATGTTGCGGGTCCGCTTTGTGAAGTCACCGACAAGTCCAAACTGTACTATATATTAGGATTTCTTTCATCGAAAACAGCGAATTACTACTTGAATGTTATAAATCCAACCTTGAACTTTACATCTGGCTGCCTTGAGGTTCTGCCGTATTCTATTGACCAAATGCAACAACATGATGTTGACAGCATTGTCAAACAAAATATTGCGCGGTCACGGCAAGACTGGGATTCCTACGAAACCTCATGGGATTTCAAGCGGAATCCGCTGGTGTGAGGTGGGAATATGACAAAAGATAATTTTAGCTACAAAAAGTGTATAGAAAAAGTAGATGAGGTTGTTTCGCCTTCGGAAACCCAACTTCCACCCTTGGAAGGAAAAAACAATGCGATGGAGAGAATCAATCAACATTTACGAGGAAATCTTCCTTCAGTTCTGTATCGTTATATGCCGATTAGCCTTCGTGCCATATCGAGCATCCTCGATGAGGATATCTACATGGTTCCTGCGACAAAAATGAACGACGCTTTCGAAGGAGCGGCATATGGAATAAATTCTTCTGTTGTTTCCAATCAGCAAGAGATTCGAAGAATACAGAATGAAATCTGCCTGAAATCATTCAGCTACGCGAAGAACAGCAATCTCATGTGGAGTCACTATGGCGATGCTCACAAGGGAATTTGCATAGGCTATGATTTCAGAAAGGTGGACAAAAATATAATTTCCCACCTCTATCCGGTGCAGTACTCAAACACTCGGTTTTCAAATGTCGATGTGCAAAAGGTTGCGTCACACGCTTTTTTGTTCCTGAGAAAAAGCACAGATTGGAAATACGAAAAAGAGTTTCGGCTTATTTATAAGAGCGGTGAACTGGGAAATGAAAACAGAATTGTGCTGAATTGTATTACGGAGATCACATTTGGCCTGCGTGCAGATCCGCAGCAAATTGGGCTGGTGAAATCCATAATACAACGTGATGACATTGTCCTGTATCGAACGAAACAAAAAAAGGACAGTTTTGAGCTGACGAGGGAGAAGATATGACACAACTGATTCCTACAAAACGAACAAATCAGCGAAAGAATAATGCTGCCTCGCAGCACAAAAGCAATCTCCGCAACATCCGCGGAACTTTTGCCGCCGAGGGCATGACGATCAGTAAATCTACCCGTAGCAACCTTGACCGGATCGCCAGCGGCCAGACCAGCTACCAGCAGGTCTTGACCGAGCTGCGGGCAAAGTACGAAAAGAGCTTTTAAGCGGAATCTGTTTGAGTGGGGTAGCACATGGATATTGAAGCGATCTATGATAGCATTGATAAGAACTTGCTGGATCGACATTGGGGAATACGGGCAAAAGGAAATAGTCCCGGAAACCATCCAAGATATTATGTAATGGATTATCGCGGACTTGCTCTTGCAACAGGCATTATCCGGTATGCCTATCATACAAACGCACCGGATACTCGAATCTTTTACCGCGGACAGCGAAAAGAATGGGAGATCAAGGCGAGTCTATATAGAAACTGCGACAATCGAAACGATCTTGAGCAAGTTGATTTATGGCTCAAAAATGCACTTGAAAGCATAATGCCCGTTTTTGATCCCATTGGAACAGATGATGAACGCGAAGCCTTGGCACAACACTACGGACTAAAAACACGATTCCTCGATGTTGTTGATAATGTCCAGTCTGCACTCTGGTTTGCCTATGATCACATAGAAAAAGATGACCCACATTATGATGATAGTGTTGGATATGTTCAAGCGATTGCAATTCCAAATGCGGATGTCACCGTGATTGATCTCCGAAACAAGCCGTCTGAGTGGCTTAGACCTCATGTCCAACAGGGATTTGCAATTAGACGAAATATTCCGAATGCGGAACTCGGAAGTTTTTCAAGATACTTAGTCGCAACTTTTATTATACCACGGGAAAATCTTCGCCTTTGGAGCAATTACGACAGCTTGCCGCACGAATACTTTTATCCGAGCGAAGCTGTTGATACTGGAAAACGCTATTGGCAAAAAGCACAAGCTAAGTTAAAAGAAGATGGGATTGCAGCAGCCCCTCCAAAATAAAAAGAACTGCTCCGTGTGTAATGGACGAAAAGGAGACACGCTATGCCATATTTAGAAACTGTTCAAGAGCTTCTGGAAGCCAAAGAGGGCGAACACGTCCAATTCAAGGAAGCCAAAAATCGGTTTGACTTTGGAGAGGCGGCGAAGTGCTGCTGTGCTTTGGCGAACAATGGCGGCGGTAAGCTTGTGTTTGGCATCACAGACAAGAGACCCCGCAGCGTGGTCGGAAGCGCGGCTTTTGACCAGCCGGAGCGTACCCGCATGGGCTTGATTGAGAAGCTGAAGGTCAATGTTGATTTTCAGCTCTTCGACTACGAGGGAAAGCGGGTTTTGGTCTTCGACGTGAAAAGCCGTCCAATCGGCTTGCCGGTACAATATGATGGTGTAGCGTGGATTTACGAGGGCGATACGCTCAAGCCCATGCCGGAGGATATGCGCCGCAGCATCTACGAAGAGACCGGCGGTGATTTTTCCGGGACGATCTGTGCCGGGGCAACGGTCGATGATTTGGACGAGACCGCCATCGAAAACTTCCGCGCCAAGTGGATCGAAAAGAGCGGCAAAAAGCAGCTTGCCACGCTGTCAAAGCAGCAGCTTCTTCATGACTGCGGCGCGATCACAGATGAAGGTGTGACGTATGCAGCTCTAATCCTGTTCGGCAAGAACGCGGCAATCATCAAGTATCTGCCGCAAGCGGAGATCATTTTTGAGTACCGTTCCTCCGAAGCGTCGGGGCCTGCCAATCAAAGAGAAGAGTTTAAGGTCGGCTTCTTCGCTTGCTATGACCGTGTGTGGGAACTTGTCAATCTGCGGAACGACAAGCAGCACTATCAGGAAGGCTTTTTCGTGTTTGACATTGCGACATTCAATGAGCGCGTTGTCCGAGAAGCGATCCTGAACGCGGTAAGCCATAGAAACTATCAGTTTGGTGGCAGTATCTTTGTCCGACAGTTCCGCGACAGATTGGTTGTCGAAAGTCCCGGTGGGCTTCCCTTCGGCATCACGCTCGACAACATACTGGATCGCCAGCTCCCGCGCAACCGCCGAATTGCGGAGATTCTTTCCCTCTGCGGCATGGTAGAGCGTTCCGGTCAGGGCATGAACCTGATGTTTGAGCTGAGTGTGCAGGAGGCAAAGCCACTTCCCGACTTCACAGGCACAGATGATTTCTTCGTCAGCGTTACTCTGAATGGACTGATTCTCGACAAGGCGATGCTTTCTGTTATCAATCGAATTAGTGAAAGAGGCGCAGAGCTGCTGTCCACCGAGGATTTCCTTGTGATTGATGCTCTGTACCACGAAAGACCGCTGAACGAGAAGATGAAGTCTCGCTTGAACCGGCTGATCGAGATGGGCATTGTCGAGCATATCGGTCGCAAGAAGTATGTTCTTGCCAGAAGTCTCTATGCAGCGACGGGCAAAACCGGTGTGCATACAAGGCACGTCGGCTTGGATCGAGATACCAACAAGGAACTGCTGCTAAAGCACATCCGCCAGAACAACGAAGTTGGTACTCCGTTCAAAGAATTGCAGCAAGTTTTGCCGGGTCTCAACCGCAATCAGATACAAGTGCTGATGCGGGAACTCAAGGAAGACGGAAAAGTGGTCTGCAAAGGCAAAACCAGCGCTGCAAGATGGTTTATTATCAAGTGATTCACCGTCGATTTCAAATGCTTTTTTGCGTTCAACTTGCGACTAACTTAAAACTAACTTGCGACCAACTTGCAACCTAATCAGCAAGGCATTTACCGAACTGTTGGAGGGATAATTGATATGGGAAGACTGATTTCCGAGAAATATGCTGCTTGGCAAGCCGAGTGCGAAGAGCGCTTCCAGCAGCTCAAAAAGAACGAAGAAGAACTCAACCGCATTTTCATTGACATTTACGGCTTGCAGGACGAGTTGACTCCGGATGTGGCGGATAAAGACGTGACCGTGCATCGCGTGTTTGACAGCAAGGACGATGTACCGGAGTCTATGAAGGGCAGCAACTATGTCCGCACCATGCGCGATGAGATCGTCTCTCTCATCTCCTATGCCGTGGGATGTATGTTTGGACGCTACTCTCTGGATGTGGACGGACTTGCCTATGCGGGCGGAGACTGGGATGCCAGCAAGTACAAGACCATCATCCCAGACAGCGACAACATCATCCCCATCTGCGATGACGAGTATTTTGACGATGACATTACCGGACGCTTCGTGGAGTTTGTCCGCAAGGTCTACGGCGATGATACGCTGGAAGAAAACCTCAAGTTTGTTGCCGACGCGCTCAGCGGCAAGGGTACGCCCCGCGAGGTGATCCGCAGCTACTTCCTGAATGACTTCTATGCCGACCATCTGAAAACCTATCAGAAGCGTCCGATCTACTGGCTCTTTGACAGCGGCAAAAAGAACGGTTTCAAGGCGCTGTGCTATATGCACCGCTATCAGCGCGATCTTCTCGCCCGTCTGCGCACCGACTATGTGCATGAGCAGCAGGAGCGTTACCGCACCCAGCTTGCCCAGCTTGGTGACGCCATCGACCATGCCAGCGCATCCGAGCGCGTGAAGCTGACCAAACAGCAGAAAAAGTTCCAAGATCAAGCGACAGAGCTGCAAAAGTACGAGGAAAAGGTTCACCACCTTGCCGACCAGAACATCGAGATCGACCTTGATGACGGCGTGAAGCATAACTACGAACTGTTTGCTGATGTGTTAGCGAAGATTAAGTAAGACGGTTGAGCATGGTCAAGAGCGAATTAGAAATGCTGCAATCCTTCATTGATGAATTTTCCAGCGCACTTTCTACGTCTCCGCATGACGAGGAAAGCTTGTATGATTTGCTCAATCGAGCGAACGCATTATCAAAGTCAAGTAAAGGAGTAGTGGGAAAATGTTTGGGGACAGAATGCAGAAGAACGAACTCCCTTTGATTATTGTCTGCGACGATAAGGATATGGTCTATGCCAACTATCTAATTCAACTTATCGGTCAGAAGGATGATGCCGGAGACAGCATTGTCGGCGTTGAGGATGACAGTGTTTCTGCTGCGATTTACACGGTAAAAAACTACAAGGACAATCTGCCGCAGATTCCATCCACACAGCACATCCTTTTTATTGGGCAGACAAGCGTTGCCAAGGAACAGAGCAAAACAATTCCAGATGCGTTCAATAAGCTGGGAATGCACTATGGCTGGCTTGGTAAGCGGGCTGTACTGTATGTAGATGATACTACGAGCGATTGGATGAAGCTCAAAGATAGCAAAAAGCACTACACCGAGTTCTGGCAGTTCAGCAAGGATCGCGGCATGACACATCCTGATGCACTGGCTGAATATGCAAAGAAGCTCAGCGGCGGTTTCGTAGACAAGATCATGCCTGTCGTTGTGGGGGCGCCTAAGATGCTGATTGACTATAATAAGACGGTAAATGCAGTCAAAGCGCAGCAGTATAAAACGCTCATCAAGGTTTTCTATGAGGATGGCTTGAGATCCTTTGTGGAGGGATAATTTATGGATGCCTTTGAGGAAGGCTATGCCTTTTTTGAAAAACAAGCTGGTGTTCAGTATGCCGGATATGAGGGCGGCGTCTATGTCGATCAGGTTGACGCAGAAATTGCCAAACTCATCCACGATCTGAACGCATTTGAAGGCTTCAAGACAAAGCCGGATGCCCTCAAGGGAGATATTGCTGAGTTCTGGCACGCAAACACCTTTAACATCAATGCAACCGCCCGTGATACTGCGAACAGAGCTTTTGTAGATAGAAGCCATGACTTTGCCTCTGCTGACATAAGCAGCAACTTTGAAAAACTCTTCGGCTTGAAATACTATAAAACCGGGGCTGACAGCGCAAAGCAGCAAGCCAAAAGCGTTTTCGAGCGTTTCAACGAGTACAAATCAGCCGGAGGCAAAGACCCATTGAATGTGTTTCTTGAAAAGCGGGGCTTTACCGATGATTCCGTTCTCCATGACCCAATTTACTGCGGTCAGGTGCGTGTAATCCCAGCGGATCAGCTAAAAGAGGCTTGTGCTTGGCTGAGACAAAAGATCGCAACCGAATCGACAATTCGACCTGAGCAAATGGAGCGGTATCAAGACACGCTCAGAATGCTGTCAGACCGACTGAGGGATGGTCAAGGCATAGAGTCCATTCCTCTGACCGAGGCGGATGCAAAGGCTTTGGCTGTACTGGCTAAAGAAGGCGATATATCCGCCGAAAAATTGAAACTTCTCGGTGTCTCTGCTGATGAAGTGATTCACTTCGAGTACCTTGCCAAGCAAGCATTCAAGTCAGGACTTACCGCTGCAACAATTTCCGTTGTTCTGGATGTTGCGCCGGAGATTTACAAGGCAATCGACCATTTGATCAAGAGCGGAGAATTGGACGAGAAACAGTTTCAACGTATAGGCTTTGCCGCTCTCCAAGGTGGTAGTGAAGGGTTTGTCCGAGGCAGCGTGTCCGCTGCAATTACTATTGCTTGCAAATCCGGTATGCTTGGAGAAGCATTGAAAGGTATTTCACCCTCTATTGTTGGTATGGCAACAGTCCTTGCTATGGACACCATGAAGAATGCCTTCAAAGTTGCTGCGGGCAAGATGACACGATCCGATCTGGCACAAGAGATGGTCAAAGAACTTATGATTTCTTCTGCTGCACTTGCAGGAGGAACGTTTGCTCAATCTTTCATTGGAATCCCAGTCGTGGGGTTCATGATTGGCAGCTTTATCGGCTCTGCTATTGGATCATTCGCCTATAACTGTGGTTATAGCGCAGTTATGAGTTTCTGCATTGATACAGGATTTACGATGTTTGGACTTGTGAAGCAGGATTATACGCTGCCCGAAGACGTGCTTGAATACATAGGCATTGATGTTTTTCAGTATGAGAAGTTCCTTCCAAAGCAATTTCAAAAGGAAAACTTCGCGCCACTTAATTTCAATCAAAGAAAGTTTGAAGCGGATACGATAGGAATACACATTTTACGCAGAGGCGTGATAGGCGTTTCTGAGATAGGCTATGTATAATATTCTTAGCCAAGAAAGGAATACACGGTTATGTCCATAGAATCTATTCAATTTACACTCAGAGAACGTTTTGCCGCCCCCTTGCCGGAGTTCTATCGCCGCAGGATTATCTTCTGGAAGGACGAGGATCGGGAGTTTGAGAAGGACGTTGACGAGCTGAATTTGAAAGGCGTCAAGATCATCAAGCTGACTGGCACAAACAATTTTGCCGTCAAGAAGCTGCTGCTTCACGATGACTTGGACAGCAACTATCTTATCTATTGCCCGATTACATACACCAGTGACGAAGATAACTGGCTTCAGGACATTGAATATTACAGCGAACCTTTCCGCGCAGATTTTATCTCGATGCAGATGGATGAGCTGAATATCGCACCGTCTGCCGCAATGCGGAGGACGGTCAAGCTCTATGCAAAGTTCTTCGACAGCAAAGAGCGTATTCAAAAGCTGCGCAGGATCGGGCGGGACTATCAGACGCCCCTCCAACTCCATATCGACATTATGGCGGTTCTCGCCGGTCTGAGCGAAGGTTCTGCGCAGGATGTCATCATTGCCGTCCTTGCTGCAGGTCTCGATAAGGAGACGAACAGCGTCTTGCAGAACATCTGCAAGTTTGGCAGTATTGAAGCCTTCTGGCAGCTTGCGCGGAAGTATACCGGCTACATCGAGGAAGAGGACAAGCCTCTGGGTTACTTTGCAGCGCACGTTTTGCTGACCGCGCTTTCTCAGACGATGAACGCCTCCGTTCTGAAAGGCTTGGAGCGTTTCGTTTCTGAGACCAACAAAGCATACTGTTACAGCATCGTCCATGAATGGAGTTCCCGCGAAGATAACGAGGACTTGTACGAGCTGTGCCGCACCGTGGAGAACGAATTGCAGCTCCCGGTGCGCTTTGACAAGTTTGAACCCGAAACGCTGATCACAGGAGATGTCTTCCCGTGCATCAACGAGAGCATCCTGAAACAGCTCTTTGCCGAGATCAGCGACCATGTTGTGAAAGTCGATCTCATTAGGAAGGTCTGTGAAAACAGACGGACAGCCGGATGGTACGAGCGATTTTCAGATTACTTTGACTGCCTTTTCTTCATCGGAAAGATGCAGACCTTTTATCAGAAACACGGCGGCGGATTCCATATCGTCGAGCCGAAGAAAATCTGGAAGCTCTATACAAGTGACCTTTACCGCATGGATGCCTACTATCGCCACTTCCATTATGCCTTCGGCAACTCTCTCAAGAATGCAAATGACATTCTGGAAGACGGCTTGAAGCACTCGACTGAGTTTGTCGAGGCACTGTATCAAAACTGGTTCCTGCGGGAATTGACCGCTTGCTGGACAAACGCGGCGGCAGAAGACCTCGCTGCTCTGGGCTATGTCTCGGAGATCGAGAAGCAGCGTGATTTCTATAAGAGATATGTTGTTCCCGCAAGCAGCAAAAACACCCGCGCATTCGTGATCATCTCGGACGCGCTTCGCTATGAGGTTGCCTCCGAACTTTCCGAGCGCATTGTCCGCAACACAAAGGGTACCGCCGACTTGGAGTCGATGCAGGCGGTCTTCCCGTCCATCACGAAATTTGGTATGGCAGCCCTGCTTCCGGGAAAGAGCATTTCCGTGAACGACAGTATGGATGTCCTTGTTGACGGAAATTCCACCCGTTCCACCGTGGAGCGAAACGCGATCCTGAACACGACGCCGAAAGCCAGCGTTGCTATTCAATACAATGACCTTCTGAACATGAAGAAGGATGAGCGACGGGAGCTGGTTGCCGGGAAAGATGTAATTTACATCTACCACAACTCCATCGACGCCATCGGAGACAAAGCCCCTACGGAGTCCAAAGTCTTTGACGCCTGCGAGACGGCAATTCAGGAGCTTTCCGGCATTCTGCGTATCATCGTGAACGAACTGAGCGGAACGAACATTTTCATTACAGCGGATCACGGGTTCCTCTATACCTATAAACCGCTGAGTGAAAGCGACAAGATTGACCGGAAAGCCTTCTCTGGCAACGTGTATGAGCTTGGACGGCGTTATGCGCTGACCGCTCCTGACACAACCGCTGATTTCCTGCTTTCCGTCAATCTGGAACGGGAGCTGGACGGAACGCCCATCAAGGGCTATGCCCCGCAGGACACCATCCGCATGAAGGTTCAGGGCGGCGGTGAGAACTATGTCCACGGCGGTATCAGCTTGCAGGAGCTTGTCGTGCCTGTGATCGCCTTCAAGAACCTCCGCACGAGCAATAAGAATTACGTTGAGGTTAAAAACGCGGAGCTGAAGCTCCTGAGCGAAAGCCGCAAGATTTCCAACCTGATCTTTTCGTTGGAGTTCCACCAGCGTCAGCCCGTGGGCGATAAGATCCAGCCTTGCACCTACTCCATCTACATGACGGATGATGAGGGCGTGGTGATCAGCGACCGGCAGACGGTCATTGCGGATAAGACCAGTGACAACGCGGCAGATCGCGTGTTCCGTGTCCGGTTCAATCTGAAAGCCGGAACGTATGATAAGAAGAAAGTCTACCGTCTGGTGATCGCAAACGAGATTGACGTGGAAGAAATCGAGTTCCACATCGACATCGCGTTTGCGGACGATTTTGGCTTTGACCTGTGAGGTGGCAAGAATGGATGAGCAGAGAATGACCGGAGAAACCGGCGATCAGAACGCGGTGATCGACCAAAAACTGCGGCAGTTCTTTGACGGAAAGATCGTCCGCAAAGACCTGACGAAGAAGATCAAGGAAGGCGCAAATGTGCCGGTCTATGTCCTTGAGTTTTTGCTTGGTCAGTATTGCAGCTCGGATGATCCAGAGGTCATCGAGACTGGCGTGGAGAACGTCAAGCGCATCTTGGCGGACAACTATGTCCGTCCGGACGAGGCGCAGAAGATCCTCTCCATGCTTCGTCAGCGCGGGATGCACACGGTCATTGACAAGATCACCGTCAATCTGAATATGAAAAAAGATACCTATGAGGCGGAGTTCTCCAACCTTGGTATCAAGAGTATTCCCATTTCAGAGGACTATCCCGCAAAGTTTGACCGGCTGCTCTGCGGCGGTATCTGGTGCATTGTGCAGCTCGAATATGAGTTTCTGGAAGAAGAGAAAAATGCCTCTCCTATCCACATCCGCAAGCTGACGCCAATCCAGATGCCCCATGTGGACATTGAGGAATTGAAGGAAGGCAGAAAGAACTTCACCGAAGAAGAGTGGCTTGAGATCATGCTGCGCTCCTGCGGTTATGAACCGGATAAGCTGAATGACCGTGAACGCTGGCTGCTGCTTGCCCGTATGCTGCCGCTTGTGGAGAACAACTTCAACCTCTGTGAGTTAGGTCCGCGAAGCACCGGCAAATCCCATATCTACAAAGAAATCTCCCCGAACAGCATCCTTGTTTCCGGCGGTCAGACTACGGTTGCGAACCTGTTCTACAACATGGGCAGAAAAACCGTGGGCTTGGTCGGCTTGTGGGACTGCGTAGCGTTTGACGAGGTTGCCGGTATCAACTTTAAGGACAAGGACGGCATCCAGATCATGAAGGACTATATGGCATCCGGCTCCTTTGCCCGTGGAAAGGAAGAAAAAGCCGCGACCGCTTCTATGGTCTTCGTCGGAAATATCAATCAGAGCGTGGATGTGCTGCTGAAAACGTCCAGTCTCTTTGACCCGTTCCCTCCCGAAATGGGAACGGACACGGCGTTCCTTGACCGTATGCACTGCTATATTCCCGGCTGGGAGATACCGAAGTTCCGCCCGGAGCATTTCACCAACGACTACGGCTTCATCACCGACTACCTGGCAGAGTTCATCCGTGAGCTTCGCAAGGAGCAGTACGGCGATGCGTTGGACAAGTATTTCCGCCTTGGCAAGAACCTCAATCAGCGCGATACCATTGCCGTCCGCAAAATGGTTGGCGGCATGATCAAACTGCTTTATCCTGACGGGGAGTTCACGAAGGAACAGCTTGAAGAGATTCTCAAGTTTGCGCTTGAAATGCGCCGCCGCGTCAAGGAACAGCTCAAGAAGCTGGGCGGCATGGAGTTCTACGATGTCAATTTCTCGTACATTGACAACGATACCTTTGAGGAACATTTCGTCTCTGTCCCGGAACAAGGCGGCGGGAAATTGATCCCCGAAGGAATGTGCAATCCCGGTCAGGTCTATACGGTTTCACAGGGAAAGAGCGGCATGATCGGCGTCTTCCGTCTGGAATCACAGATGCTTCCCGGCAACGGCAAGTTTGAGCGGACGGGACTAAACTCTGATGGCAAGTGTAAGGAAGCAGCAAATACCGCCTTCAACTATCTGAAAGCGAACGGCAACCGCATCAGCGGCGCGATCAGCACCACAACGAAGGACTATATCATCAACTATCAGGATTTGCAGGGCATCGGCATGACCGAGAAGCTGGCGCTTCCTACGCTAATTGCGCTCTGCTCGATTGCGCTTGGAAAGCCGACTCTCAGCAGTCTGGCGGTGCTGGGTGAGATCAGTATTGCAGGAACGATGCTCAAGGTGGACGAGCTTGCAAATGCGCTTCAGGTCTGTCTTGATAGCGGTGCAAAGAAAGTGCTTCTGCCTATTACATCGGCGGCTGATCTCGGACTTGTCCCAGCAGATTTGATTGGCTGCTTCAATCTGGTTTTCTATCAGAGCGCAGAGGACGCGGTTTATAAGGCATTGGGCGTTGAGTAATTCCGATTAAAAGGAGTGAGAGCAATATGCGCTGTCCTTGGTGTGGAAATCCGGCAACGACGCACGGGGATCGGTGGGAATGCTATTATTGCGGCGACAGCGGAACATTAAGAAGACCGTCAGCAAACCACTCAGCACAGGTCACATTGACGCTTTCCCTCGTCTACCACATCGATCTACCCGAAACGTGGAACGATCTGAAAAAGGCGCTGGGGCAGCTTGCGCCCAAGAACACCTTGCTTTTTCAGCTTCTCGGAAAAGTGCTGCTGCACAACATTTCCACCGGAATCCAGAACGCGGGAGCTTTGCCTGACGAGAAGAAGACGGCGGAACTGCGTACTTTTCTGACTACGACCACTGACCTAAATCTGGGCGAAAACGCAGAAGAGATCATGTGTGATGCAAAACGCGGTGTTCTGTTCCTTGAAGAAGCAGCCCTTTCCGAAACGGACTGTGGTACGTTCTGGACGGAACTGCTCTCGACGCGCCCGGTAGAAGACTACTATAACCGCGTCGATCCGGACGGCTTGTTTGATCTTCTCTCTGAATTATCCTCTGCCTATGCCTACTTCGGCGGGAAAAAGGATGAGGAAATGGGCGAAGCACAGGACTATCAAAATGCGCTGGAAGAAGCCTATAACACCCATTGGCAGAACAAAGTGCTGCTGCATCCGGACGTAGAACGCGCGAAACGGCTCTTGGCGCAGGGCAAATTTCCGGATTACGAGGATATTTGCCGCGAGGTTTTGCTGGTCGAATATCCGGAGGAAGTCCCGCATGAGTCTGCCGAGGATTTCAATGAATTGTCTTGGGACTACATTCTGGATGATGTATTCGCAAGCAACACGGCAAAGGGCATCCAGATGTGGCGGCGGCTTTTGGACATCGCGGAGCCGTCTCTGAAAACCGACGCTAAAACTGCCGAAAAACTTCTCCCGGATTGGGATTGGCTGGATTCTCCGAGCCATGATCAAGTGCTGCTACTTTTGACCGCACTGGATGATGAGCGGTTCGCGTCGCAGCTTTTCGAGAGTGCATCCATTGGCAGATTACAGTATGATGTTCTGAATGCTTGTCGTGACTACGGGCAAGAGAAATTGGGACAGCATTGCCTTGAACTTGCGCTGAAGAATCCCTACCTTGAAGAAAACTGGGAGAAGCGGTTCAGACGAGTGTTCACCACAACACTGCCTTCCGAATCAACAAAGCCGCGTTCTCATGCGACCGCAAAGCCCATTGCAGACACAAAACCTGACGATGGCACAGTGTATCACTATTGCTCTGTTCAGGTGCAGGGAACACGCCGCCCGTATGCGTATCTGACCGGCGGCTTGCCGCTGAAGGTCGGAGATTGGGTCGAGCTTCCGTTTGGGAAAGACGATGTGCCGCGGCATGGGCAGGTCAAAGCCGTTATGGACTGTACGCGCATGGTCGCGCCTTGGCCTCCGGAGCAGACAAAGACCGTCATCCGCACGATAGATGCTCCGGCAGTCACGCCGACTACGGAAGTTGCCGCGCCGGAGTCACAAAAGCGCGTGGAGCAGCCCAAGAAAAAGACTGAAAGTGTAGAAATCCCCGTGATTTCCGCGCCAGAAACAAAGACGGAAGAGTCGAAAGCAGAACCCCAAGTCATCGAACCTGTTGTTTCAGAAAAAGATGAAGAGAAATCTGTGCCGCCAAAGAAGCCGTTCCCGTTTGGGAAGTTCATAGCGGCGGTTCTGGCAGTAGCCTTGATTGCTGGTATCTCTATTTCCGTCTCACGCCGCAATCAGCAGAGAGCGGCAGTTTATGATGCGGCCCTTCAAGAACTGTCAAATGGCAACTACGCCTCTGCCGAGCAGGACTTCTCGGAACTTTCTGGCTATCGGGATGCGGCGTCGCTGTCCGTCTACTGCAAGTACGCCGATATGTACAAAGGCAAGACGGAATACGTGGGCGGACAAGACGAGTTAGCAACCATCACACTGAAATATGACACGAGCTGGCAGCAGGATGTTGACGCGCTGGAAACCCGCGTTAAGGGCTATAAGGCGGAGAAGGACGCCGCCGAGGAAGCTGAACGCAAGCGCATCGCTGCCGAGAATGCCGCGAAGCAGGAGCAAAGCCGGAAAGACCAGTATTCTGGAAAATTGCCTGTGGAAGGCATGCCCATGAGCTGTTTGAAGTACACTTCGCTCGGTTCACCGGATAAGACGGAAAAATGTCGCGGCTTTGATAATTTGGTGGAAGAAAAGCGATCCTATACTGTCTACTGGTATGACTCTGAAGGAAGAATCCAAGCTGCCGGCCATTGCTTCAAAGGGAAACGTTATGAAGAGTATATGCTGATTTCCTTTTCCTACTATGACTATTCCGTTTCAAACAGCTTCGGACATAATTCTACTTCTGACAACTCAAGTGACAATGGCGGTTCAAGCGTCCGGGATGACTACGACAATCCCGAAGACCTCTGGGAAGAGAACCAAGATTGGTATGAGGACGAGGAGGAAGCGTGGGATGAGTGGTATGATGGCTGAGCAGTAATTAAAAACAAAAATCCTCTATCGATACCAAACTTGGGCATCGGTAGAGCGCTCTTTGCCTGTTTTATGGGCATTTGAATATTTGTTGTTCAAAGGTGATATTAAAAATATCTGAGCTATGGCGTTATACTCAAGCAGGAAACATTTTTGAATTAGTTGGTTGTGCGGAAGAAATAAATGTGAATCTGGCGCTGCGATGAGATGGACTACCACAGTTATGCATCAGATAACCGGTAAGTCAACGATTCGCATTTTTGAGTGAAAGGATTGCCTATGGACGCACGAAAGCACTTAATCATCATAAAAGGAAAAGACCAGACGGACTCGGTCGCAAGCTTTCAGTTCCATGGCGGGAAGTGCGAGGTCATCTATACCAGTGCGCCCAATAAGACATACGGCTTTCAGAGTAGCAATGTGGAGATTCTGCCTCTGAAAAAGAAAATTGACCCTGCGCAGGTGATTGTCACCGCAAATGGGCAAACGATCAGCGAAATTGATGAGCTTCTCGACTTCGGCGGATATTACCGCATTGTCCGCAGCGGAAAGAAAGATTTATCGTTCCACAGGAGCGAAGTGCAGTTCCAGCAGAATTGCCTGGCAGACGGTAAAAATCAAGAAACATTCCAATATTTCAAGGAAACTGCCGCTGCAATCAGTCTGGTGGCGGAAAACGGTCTTAACATTCTAAGCATGCAGTATGACAAGATCCAGCAGGTCAGCGAGGATACCGTGTTGGCAAGCTATCTTGCACCGCAGAAAGACGTCAAAATGCCCCAGATGCCGGAGGCAGTGATCTATCCGTTTGGCCTGAACCAGAGTCAAAAGCTGGCGGTAGAACGGGCGCTTTCCTCCAAAATCAGTATCATTCAGGGGCCACCGGGTACTGGAAAGACACAGACGATTCTGAATATCATCGCCAATGTTGTCCGAAGTGGGAAAACCGTGGCGGTTGTCTCCAACAACAATTCCGCAACGCATAATGTTGTGGAAAAGCTGGAGAAGAAAAATGCTACCTTTCTGACTGCGTTTCTCGGCAGTCTTGCCAACAAAGAGAGGTTTCTGGATGCACAGACAGGCGCCTATCCGAATATGAGCGATTGGGAAATGCCCCCGGAGGAACGACAGCAATTAGATCAGGAAACGACTGCACTCTCCAAAGAACTGAACGAAATGCTCAATGCCAAAAACCGCATTGCGGAAATTGAGCAGGAGTTCTTGCAGCTAAACCCGGAGCAGCATTATTTTGAGGAATATTACGCAAGTTACAGTGACATGCCAATGGAGAGCTTGGACAAGCTGTCCTCGCAGAAGCTTCTTGCGCTTTGGATGGAATTTGAACAGCACGCAGAGCGTGAGACTCGCTTGGGCCTGTTGCAAAAAATATCTATCATGTTCCGATTCAACCGTAATGCGCTCAAATTGTTTATCCGCGCCCCAGAACAGGTCATTCCCTATTTGCAAAACCAATTCTATTTCGTAAAGAGGCGGGAACTGGAGGCCGAAAAGCAGGAATTGAACAGAAAGCTGGAGCGCTACGCTTTCGATGCGAAGATGGATGAGCTCACACAGAAGTCCCTGCGGCTGTTCCGGGCGGAACTGGCAACACGGTATCATTGGCGGAATAATAGACGGTGCTTTGAAAAGAATGATTTCCGCCGAAATTCTGCGGAGTTTACCCGTGAGTACCCGGTGGTACTTAGCACGACCTATTCCATCAAGGGAACGCTGAGCATTGAACATATCTATGATTACCTGATTGTGGATGAGGCCTCGCAGGTTGATCTGGCTACCGGGGTACTGGCCTTCTCCTGTGCACGGAATATCGTGATTGTTGGGGACTTGAAGCAGCTCCCTAATGTGCTGACGGAGGATGACATTCGCACCAGCGATGCCATTTGGCAAAAGTATTCCTTGGATGAGCGGTATCGCTTTTCCACTCACAGCCTGCTGTCCTCTGCATTGAAAATATGGCAGGACGCACCTGTTACGCTGCTGCGGGAACACTACCGCTGCCACCCAAAAATCATCAACTTCTGCAACCAGAAGTTCTACCACGGGCAACTGATCGTTATGACGAAGGATCATGATGAGCCGGATGTATTGACCATGTACCGGACGACTGCCGGTAACCACGCCCGTGGACATCTCAATCAGCGCCAGATCGATGTCATCCAGCAGGAGGTGCTTCCGCGGCTGCATCAGCAAAATTTCCAGAGCATTGGTATTATCACGCCATATCGGGATCAGGTGACAGCCATCCGCAAGCAGCTGGGAGATACTTATGAGGTGGACACCGTCCACAAGTTTCAGGGGCGGGAGCAGGATGCAATCATTCTGACTTCGGTCGACAATGTCATCACAGATTTTGTGGATGATCCCCATATGCTGAATGTGGCGGTTTCCCGCGCGGTTCATTCTCTGGCTGTGATCACATCGCAGGACCCACGCAATGACCAGACCAACTATGGTGACTTGGCCCGGTACATCGAATACAACAATTTCGAGATCATCCAGAGTCAGATCTATTCTGTATTCGATATGCTCTATCGGGGTTATGCCGAGCAGCGCAGAGAATATCTGCAAAAGCATAAGCGGGTGTCCGAGTACGATTCTGAGAACCTAATGCACTCGGTAATTCAAGAGATATTGTCCGATGAGCCTTTTTCCTCTATCGGCTGTGCGGTGCATTTTTCTCTTGCCACGCTGGTGAAGGATTATGCGCCACTGACAGAGGAAGAACGCAAATATGCCCGCAATCCGCTGACACATGTGGATTTTCTACTGTTCAATCAGATGGATAAGCAGCCTGTGCTGGCGATTGAAGTAGACGGGACTGGCTTTCACGAAGCGGGGAGCAAGCAGGCAGAACGAGATATAAAGAAAAACTCCATTTTGGAGAAGTGCGCCGTCCCGCTGCTACGCCTCCGTACAGACGGCAGCGGGGAAAAAGAGAAAATCAAAAATGCGCTAAAGAAGGAATGATTATGCCGAGAATTATCAGGAACGCGATCAGATGCAAAAAATGTGGAGAAGTCATCGAAAGCGAAACCGTCCATGATTTCAAGTTTTGCGGCTGTGGCTCCTGCGCTGTGGACGGCGGCCACGATTACCTTCGCAGGTGCGGAAATCGTGAGGACTGGGAAGAACTGTCTGAAGCGGAAAAGGTGGAGGATAACGGCGCGTTGACTTGATTCTGGGTGATTGGGAATTGAGGTGATAGGATGTCTCTTAAAATTCAGCTTTTTGAAAACCAACGTATCCGCACGGCGTGGGATGAAGAAAAGGAAGAATGGTACTTCTCCATTGTCGATGTGGTTGGCGTACTGACGGACAGCGTTGATCCCACGGCGTATTGGCGCAAACTCAAACAACGGTTGAAGGCCGAGGGCAATGAAACCGTGACAAATTGTCACGGTTTGAAAATGACTGCTCCAGACGGGAAAAAACGCTTGACCGATGTGGCTGACACGGAGCAGATCCTCCGCATCATCCAGTCCATCCCATCACCCAAGGCGGAGCCGTTCAAGCTCTGGCTGGCGCAGGTAGGGCGAGAGCGCATTGAGGAGACTATCGACCCGGAGATGACCATTGAGCGGGCATTGGAAACCTATCTCAAAAAGGGCTATACCCGCGAATGGATCAACCAGCGGCTGCAAGCCATTCAGGTTCGTAAGGAATTGACAGACGAGTGGGACGTCCGCGGCGTGCAGAAGGGCGTGGAATACGCCATCCTCACCGATGAGATCTCCCGCGCGTGGTCGGGGATGTCCACCCGGCAGTATAAAAATCTGAAGGGACTCAAAAAGGAAAATCTCCGCGACAACATGACCACGCTGGAACTGGTGTTGAATATGCTGGCGGAGGCCACCACCACGGAAATTTCCAAACAGAAAGCACCGGCAACCCTTTCGGAAAACATCGATGTGGCCCGTGCCAGTGGCAAGGTGGCTGGCGACGCGCGGAAGGCCATTGAGACGCAGACCGGCGTTCCCGTCATCACTTCCAAGAACGCCGTGCAGTTCAGCGAAGTGGTTACAAATCTGCTGGAAGATGCGGGGAATAAAGAAAAATAGCATTCAGATCCCGCATGGGACGGGTTAAAATCTGCCTCGCTATAATCAAAGAAAACCGTGTGCTGACCTTGCGGTCAGCACACGGTTTTTCATTTGGATTCCTTCAGCCAGACCTCCAGTTCCTTCTGAGAGATCAGGCCCTGCTCACATTTATCCTTCTCCGCTCTGGCACGTTCGCTCCAATCGTAAAACTGCTGGTCGGTGATCCGTCCGGCCTTGATCCACGCAAAGCGCCGCTTGTATTCTTTCCGGTAGGCCTTGAAAGCGTCATTGCCCGCTTGCCGGAGCGTCCACTGCTTCAGAGCGCCGATGTCGCGGCAGTGCTGCTGCCCTTTGGGAACAGGCCGCTCGCAATACTCCGCGCTGACCCGCCCGGTCTGCGGAAACCATCGTCCGCAGTTCTTGCAGCGCCGCACGGTGATGTTCCGCTCCACACAGCTCCGCAGAGAGTAGTCGATCATGTCTCGGATACTGGAGGAATACAGCACCGGCGAACACCGCCCCGGCTCCACTGGCTCAAAGCTGAGCGGGATGGGGTGGAAACAAAACAGGCCGGGATCTTTCGGCATATCGTAGGTATAATTTTTTGCCGCCTGTGACTGCGGCTCCCGTCCCGCGCTGTCCACACCCAGCACCAACTCAAAAAATCGCTGGATCTGCTGCTGATACAGCGGAAGCTGCTCGGGAAGCTGCCGCAGCTCATCCAGCATTTGTGCATCCTCCGCACTGCCTCGGTCACCATAAATCCCAATTCTGGAGAAACGGTCATACCAACGCACATACAGAAACTCCAGATAGATATGTCGACTTTTCAGTTGGCTCAGTTCCACTATGGCATCTGTGCCAGCTTGCCGGTCATCCTCAACGATCAACCGCCTCCAACGATCTGCGATCCGTTGGAGAGAGGGTGTCAACTCCCCATAATCCATCTCCAGAAAGGTGAGCAGGCTTTCCAAAAAGGGAAACTCCCCCTGGACATCCGGAACGCCTTGCGTACCAAGGGAATCATACTGAAAAATCTCTCTGCCCTCAGAGAAGAACATTTTGGCATACCACATGGCAGATCACCTCAAAATAGACAATCGTAATATAGAAATACAAACAGTCTTGACAAGGGGTGAAAAGTATGTTACCATACAATCACGGAAAGACTGTCAAAAGTAATTTACAGTTAGTCTAACACGAGAACTGCGGATTGTCAATAAAAAAGACGGTCACAAATCCGAAAAAGCACCTCGACAACTGAATACCCATCACCGGAGATGATACACGCCGGAGAAGTAACGTCAGGACGCCGCAGCAAAGCGGTCGAGCGTACCAAGGCGGCGAAAACGCTGTGCAGGTCAAACAAGGCTGCAGGGCAGGAACGGGTACGGTGCGTGGCACGAAACCATTATGGAAGGGGGGAGAAACATACATCGTCCCTACAAAAAGGAAAACCGCTGAACTGTTGCAGCAGTCCAGCGGCGCGCCGCGTTTCGGAAAACGCAGACTCCATCTGCAAACAGTCTAACAGAGGGACCTCCGAAACGCAAGTAATTTTTATCTGAATTCTATTGGAGGTAACGATTTTGAAAATATCAACCTATCACAGCTACGATGAATTGCCGCTGTTCCTCAACGCGGAACTGGTGGCAAAGGTGCTGGGCGTGTCTATCTCCAGTGCCTACGAGTTGATGCACGAAGAAGTATTCCCGGCTGTGCGCATCGGCAGTCGGTTCGTGGTGCCCAAGGATAAATTCCGGCAGTGGGTGGAGCGGCAGACTGGAGGTGCCAGATGAGAACTTGGACAAAGCGCGACCCGGTCAAGAACTATTTTCCTCTGCCCAATGAGATCTATCAGCTGGGTCTGTCTCACGGCGCGATCGCTGTCTACGGTTACCTGCTCCGCATCGAAGACCGCAGGACCTATCAGTGCCATCCCAGCTACGCCACCATCGGCAAGGCGGTGGGTATGAGCCGCAACACCGTGCGGAAGTATGTGCAGGAGCTGGAGGAACGCGGACTCATCCGCACGGAGCGCACCAGCATCATCACGCGGGACGGGCGCAAGCAAAACGGAAGTCTTCTCTACACGATCCTGCCGATCCAGTTTTCCATCGACCAGTTTTATCAACGTCAGATGGATGCTGTGGACAGGGCAAAGGAACGGCAGCGAGTGGCAAGACGCATGGAGCGGACCGGTGTGTGAAACCGGCGAGTATCTTTTTCTGCGTGCTGTTATCATGGACAAGCAAAACCGTGAAGCCTATCAATGCGGTGAGAGAAACAGCAATGGGATCACGCAGCCCAGCGGGGCCGCGACGCCTCGAGACAGCGACGCGCATAAGCGCATCGCTGTCCCGCAGGCTCTCTGCGTTCTTCGGGAGCGCCCCCGGCCAAGGTCCAAAAGCGGCAAAGTATGCCGTTCTGACACCCGGCCGCGCAGGGTTTCCGAACCGCGCAAAACGGTCCGAGGGTAGTGATACCACCCCCATCCAAAACGCCCCGTGTTTCGCCATGTAAGCCGCTGTGTGCGATCCTGTTGGCGAAGGCAAGTGTGTACCCGCTTTCACGTGTGAAAACGAACGTGAGCCGTTTGTGCGAGTGTGATTTGAAACCGCGCTGGAGAGGACTTTCCCGCGCCGTATGGGACGTAGCTTCGGCAGTTTGGGCGGTTATCGGAGGAACTTATTTATAGCAGGATAAAGGGTTGGCGTCGGAACCGACGCTCTGCCCAATCACTTCTGCCCGCAGTGCGGGCAGTTGACGGGGGTTTCAGCGCAGGCGGTTGTGGCGTCTTTTGAAGGGAATTTCAGAGCGGCTGGCGTCTTAGTTCCCGCAAACGCAGGTGTTTCAACGAAAATGAGAGTGCCTTACGGCAGATTGGAGGGAATTATGAGCAAAAATGAAAACAGGCTGAACTTCCGTATGACGGATGAAACAGCCACAAAAATAGAGCGGTGGTATCAGGAAGATAACTGCCGCAGCAAAAATGAGTTCATCGAAAAGGCGGTGAACTGCTACGTGGATATGCTTGCCGCAGGCGAAAGCACCGCGCTGCCCCGTGCGGTGCAGTCTGCCATCGACAGTCGGCTGAAACTCTTCGAGGATCGCATCGCGTCGCTGCTCTACAAGCAGACGGTGGAGATGGACATGGCAATGTCCATTGTGCTGCAAAGCCTCAACGTGAGCGAGGAAGTGCTACGGCAGGAACGGGCCAAGAGCATCGCCGCCGTCAAGCGCACCAACGGTCAGCTGCGGTTGGAACAGAAGCTCCGTGAGCTGGAGAGCGAAGCATGGCAAGGCTGATCGTCAAAAGTCCGTACATCAAGTGCGGCGGTGGGCAAAGTGCCGGTGGGTATCTCAAGTACATCGCCACGCGGGAGCGGGTGGAGATCATTCCGGATGACCGTCCGCCCACCAACAAGCAGGAGCAACTCATCGCAAAGCTGGTGAAGGATTTCCCTGACGCAAAAGAGTTGATGGAGTACGAGGACTACGTTTCACACCCGACAAAAGCAACGGCGTCCGCGCTCATCACGCTGGCACTGGAATCGAATTGGGACAGGCTCTCCTCGATGGATGGCTACGCCAAGTACATCGCCCTGCGTCCGAGGGCGGAGCGGCTGGGTGAGCACGGTCTCTTCGGTGACGATGATGCAGTTGACCTCGCCGCTGTCGCGGATGAACTGGATCACTACACCGGCAACGTGTGGACACACATCATCTCCCTCCATCGTGAAGATGCAGAGCGGCTTGGCTACAACCACGCGGAGGCATGGCGCACATTGCTGCGTACCCACCGCAATGACATCGCCGCGGCGATGAAAATACCGCCGGAGGACTTCCACTGGTACGCGGCCTTCCACGATGAGGGCAATCATCCCCACGTCCACATGATGGCGTGGTCGGCAAAGCCGAATCAGGCATACCTGTCCAAAGATGGTATCCGCCAAATCAAATCCACGCTGACCAATCAGATCTTCCGACAGGAGCTGCTGCACGTCTACGAGCAGAAAAGCAAATCGCGAAACGAACTGGTGGCGGAAGCACGGAAAGCCATGCTGGAATTGGCGAAGGCCATGCGGGAAATGACCTGCATCCACCCGGAGGCGGATCAGATGATCTGGGATCTGTCGCGGCAGCTCGGTCAGGTCGGCGGCAAGAAAACCTACGGCTATCTGCCGAAGCCGATGAAAAAGCTGGTGGATGAGATCGTCGACCAGATGGCGCGGCTACCCACCGTAGATGCGTGCTACCAAACGTGGTGGGAGCTGCAATGTCAGGTGGAGAATTACTATTCCGAGGGGAAGAAACGTCTGCGCCCACCGCTGTCTCAGCAAAAGGAGTTCCGTCAGATCAAGAACGCGGTCATCAAGGAAGCGGAGCATATCCACATGAACAAAATCTCCTTCGAAGACACTGAGATGCAGGACGATGGAGAGCAGATTAGCACCTATGCCATGAGCTACGAGTGTCAGGATCTGCAAAGCATGGCGAACGATGACCGCTTCCCTCTGGAGGAACGGGATGAAGCGGCGGAGCAGTTGGAGCAGCTTGCGGAGGACGGTGACGCCTACGCCCAGTACATCATCGGCACGGCGTACCGCGACGGCGGACTGCTGATACCGGATACAGCCAAAGCACAAAAGCTGTTGGAACGCGCAGCCGAACAGGACTTGGACGCGGCGCAGTACGCCCTCGGCAAGCTGTATCTCTCCGACGATGCAGACGTTCACGATTCTGCCAAGGGCATCTATTGGCTGAAACGCTCGGCGGACAACGGCAACGATTACGCCGCCTACCGGCTGGGCAAGGAATATCTCAGCGGCAAAAATGTATCAAAAGACACTTCGACTGCGGCGGAATACCTGCGGCAGGCCGCGAACAATGGAAACGCCTACGCACAGTACCTGTTGGGCAAGCTGACCCTCATGGGTGAGGGCGTTCCGAAGGACATGGACGCCGCCTACGAATGGTTCGCGGCGGCAAGAGATAACGGCCACACTTACGCGGAATTTTTCATGAAACGCATGGAGCGCGGCGAACAGGAGCCGCCCTCCGTCCTGTTGTCAGCCACCCGGCTGCTCTACCACATGGGCAATATCTTTCGGGACAACGCCCCGGCTCCCGCTGCCACCGGTGTCCAAATCGACCGCAAGCGGCTGGCGCAGCTGCGGCAAAAACGCATCGCCCTCGGCCACAAGCCGGACGATCATGAGTTGGAACAGCAGCAGGGATTTTCAATGAAATTCCATATGTAAAGCGGGTCGAGGTGTTCAGTTTTTGCGCCGCAATAGTCAAAGAAACATTTGCAAAAACAGTAGCTTTGTGAGCGGAGTTGTGGTATGTGTTGTGGTTGCCAAAAAGGAGGTGCCGCAATGTACGACTACATGAGAGCCCTGCAAAAGCGTTTCGACCGTCAGTCGCATCCAGACTTGGACGCTCAGGTCGAATACGCCCAAAAGGAACTGCGGTGGAACATGGACGCCGCAGGGCGGAAGAAGCTGCTGCGGCTGCTGGACGCACAAAACACATTGCTGGTTGAATCCAAGCTGATGAGCTTCACGGCGGGCTTCAAACTGGCGTGGGGCATGGCAAAAGAGCTGGAGGCAGATGGGCTCTATTCCTTTGAGCGGGAGGAAGAAGAACACATCTGCCATCCGGCAGAACAGGAGGACTAAATGGCAAAACGAAGACCGTCCGGTGACGGCATGGTGCGCAAGCGGGAGGACGGCCGCTGGGAGGGCCGTATCGTGGTGGGCCACAAGAAAAACGGTACGCCTATCTTCCAGCATGCCTATGCTCATGCGCAAAAGGAGCTGACGGAAAAGCTCCATCAAAATATCGAACGCTATCAGGACGTGGAGCTGACCGAGGACAGCCGGATGACTTTGGGCGAGTGGCTGGACCGCTGGCTGACGGACTATAAAGAGAACACCGTCCGCCCCGGCACCCTTGCGGGGTATCGAAGTTGTATCGAAAACTACATCAAGCCGCGGCTCGGCGGCAAACAGGTGTCGCTGGTGACATCGCAGGATGTGCAGAAGCTCTATCGGAGACTGAAAGAGAACGGCCGGATCAGGGAGCATCCGAGGTTTGGTTCCGCTCTGTCGGACACCACCATCAACCGCCTCCACGCCATCTTCCATCAGGCGATGGAGGATGCCCTCCATGCGCATATCATCGCCAAAAATCCCACCGTGGGCGCAACGGTGCCAAAGGCAAGCCATGCACCGAAACGTGTCCTGACCGACAGGGAACTGGACACCTTTCTGGACGCCGTGCGGGAAGACAAGATATGGGGAGACTTCTTCTATGTGGAGCTGACCACGGGCCTGCGGCGGGGCGAGATCTGTGGGCTGATGTGGCAGGACTTTGATGCACGGAACGGCGTCCTTCAAGTGCGCCGCACCCTTCATAACCGAAAGCTGGGGGTCGATATGCTGGGCAAGACCAAGACCCGCAGCGGTGAGCGCACCATCGTCCTGCCCCGTAGCACGGCGGAGATCCTGCGCAGACGGAAAGAAAACGCCATCACCCAATGGATCTTCCCCGATCCCGTCCGACCGGAGCTGCCGCTGTCTCCGAACTGCGCCTACACGCACATGAAAGCGATCTTACACAAGGCGGGACTGCCGGACATCCGTTTCCACGATCTGCGGCATACCTTCGCCACCCACGCCATCGCCAGCGGTGTGGACGCCAAAACCCTGTCTGGGATTCTGGGGCATACCAACGCCAGCTTCACGCTGGACACCTACACCCATGTCACACCGGATATGCAAAAAGCCGCCAGCGGCATCGTTGGCGGCTTCATGGAAGACTTGCTCGGAAAGGGGCTGAGACCTTGGCAAAGAAACGGAAAAGCGGAACCGGCACCGTAAGACAGTGCGGCGACGGCCGGTGGGAGGGCCGCGTTGTCATCGGCTATGATGACAACGGCCTTCCCAAGACGAAGAATGTCCTCGCCAAAACAAAGCGGGAATGTCAGGAGAAGCTGCGGCAGCTCACAGAAAGCATGGTGGGGCGGAATGACCGAAAGGTCAAGCCGGATATGCTGTTCGGGGACTGGCTGTGCTACTGGTATGAAACCCACAGCAAGCCGACGCTCCGTGCCTCCACGCGGAACAACTACGAAAACGTCATTTACAACCATGTCCTGCCGGAGATCGGGAAGATCCCACTGAACAAATTGTCGCAGAATGATTTGCAGCAATTCTACGGGCGGCTGAAAAAGAGCGGCCGCAAGCGTCTGACGGAGCAATACGGCGCGGGCCTTTCCGACCGCATGGTGCGGATGTGCCACGCGGTCTGCCGCTCCGCCTTGGAACGGTCTGTGCGGGATGACTTGCTCCGTACAAATCCGGCCATCGGCTGTAAGCTGCCGCCGAAAAAGGCAAAGGAAATGCAGATGCTGGATCGGGAGGAATTGCAGAAATTTCTCATTCAGGCGCAGGCGGACGGGTACTACGAGCTGTTCCTTCTGGATATCTGCACAGGATTGCGCCGGGGTGAATTGATAGCGCTTCAATGGGAGGATCTGAATTTTGAAACCGGCGTGCTGACCGTCAACAAGCAGGCGTACACGGTAAACGGCGAATTGCAGATCATCCCACCGAAAACAAAAGCATCCGTGCGAAAACTGGTGCTGCCGCCTGCAGTGCTGGCCGTGCTGCGGGAGTACCGCAAAAAGGTGGATTCCCGCTGGATGTTTCCGTCCCCAGTGAAGGCGGATCGACCGATCACGCCCGGCGTGGCACGCAGACGGCTTCAGACGATACTGGAGCGGGCAGACTGCAAGCGTGTCAGATTCCATGATCTGCGACATACCTTCGCAACACTGGCGCTGGAAAACGGCATGGATGTGAAAACCCTCTCCGCCATGCTGGGGCATGTGTCTGCGGTGACAACGCTGGACATCTACACCCATATCACCGGTGATATGCAGCGCGCAGCCGCTGCCAGCATCGACCGGAGCATCGGCAAGGCAGAACTACGGGAAGAAACGGAGCCAGAGCGGAAAGGCATCGTGGACTTCCAGCCCTATGTAGGGAAGAAAAGAAAACCGGGCACCGGTTGTGTCACGGAGATCAATGACCACTTGTTTGAGGGACGCTATTCTCCTATATGGCCGGATGGGACGCAACATTCCCGCAACGTCTACGCCCACACCCGTGATGAGTGCGAGGAAAAACTCAAGGCACTGATCGCGGAGATGAACGAGGAACGCAAAAATCTCAAGGAGCAGCTTACGGGCATCGCCCCGCCGGAAAAGTTGACAAAAAAGCAGCGCAAGTTGTGGGACTATATGCGCCTCCACCCGGAGGTCACGGAGTTCTCCACCCTCGCCAAGCGAACCGGCCTGGCGAGGAATACCGTGAAGAAACACTATGGGATGCTGGCGGCAATGCTGGGGAGGAAATGAGAGCCATATTTGCGGTTATAAAAAAGGAATCTTCCTGACTGAGATGGTCGGGGAGATTTTTATTTGCTGTTAATGCGCTGGGGAGGTAATGGTTGGAAGTAAATATTGTAAAAAGTTGCAAAAGCAGGTCGTTTTATCAAAAGCAACCTGCTTTTGCTGTGATAACCCAACACTATAGATGCCATTCTTTTCAATACATATTTCTTTCTGTTGTGACATGTTGAAGAATTGGACCCTTGAGTGGTGGCAAGATAAGCAGTGCACTATATGCAGTGTTGCATGTTGCTAACACGGAGTATATATGGTATAATACTCAACAAGGAAGGGGGCGTAATTTTGAGCGAGTTGAAGTTTATCGTTTATGATGTTCAGCACGGAAGTTGTTCACATGTAATTACTCCAGCAAACCAACACATTATTATTGACTTGGGATCAAAAGCTGAAACCAGCATTTGCCGGTACTTAAAAGAAAATTATTTTCGCTATGGTGGGACAATTGACCAACTGGTGTTAACTCATTTGCACGAAGATCACATTTATGATCTCCCGAATCTTGATACATATGGTATTAACCCTTGCATTCTTCAACGCCCAAGAGGAGCCTTCCCTTTATCGTATAAAGCATCAGATCCCAATCACTATAAACGTATCGTTAATAAGGCTAACGAGTTAAATGAACATTATACAGGAGTAGTTTCTGACAGCGAATCCCCTGTCCTATTCCAAAATAATGGTGGAGTTCATTTTGAGTTTTTTGCTCCTCCTGATAACCTTTGTTCAGATGACCCTAACAGTTTCTCAAACATCATTGTTGTCTCCTATGGTTATTTTAAGATCGTAATTACGGGAGATAATCCTGCGAGCATCCTAAAAGAAATGCTGCAGAACAATATTCAGCTTCGCCAGAGTATTAAGGATTCTACTATTTTAGTGGCGCCTCATCACGGTAGAGACGGCGAGTATTGTGAAGAATTTGTCTCAGCAGTCAACCCCCGTTTGACCGTTTTTTCTGACGGAACAAAAAAATATAAAACGCAGGATTATTCTCGAAACAGATACGCAAACAGGACGCGCGGTGTGACATGGGGAGGCCAAAGTAGATATGTATTCACAACAAGGTCAGATGGCTCGATAAAATTTTCTTTTCGTCCCGACGGAACATGGAGCATAGATACAGACAAGTTTTCCTATTAAGGGGAGGTAAATATGGAATCCTTACTTGAAAGACTTAGTTCATATAACATTCTCAACAATTTGATCCCAGGAGCATTTTTTGTGTTTTTTGGAAAGCTGTTGAATGTTATACCCCTGCCTTTAGATGGAGTAGTTGAACGCATTTTTGTTTACTATTTTTGTGGAATGATTATTAGTCGTATAGGTTCTCTGGTAATTGAAGGCATCTTTGAAAAGGCTAAGTGGATAAAGTATGCACCAAAAGCTGAGTATGTTGCTGCGGTCAAGAAGGATGCACGGATAGAGTCCCTGTTGGAAACAAGCAATATGTATAGAACTTGTGCAGGTCTCTTTCTTACATTAGGAATTGTGAAAGGTTATTCGACTCTTGTTGAGCTGCTTGCAATTCCCGGATGTGTAACGGCTTGGCTGGTTGTGATTCTTTTGTTTATTCTTTTTTCAGCATCTTTTGTAAAGCAGACAAGACATATTGCAAGTAGAGTTGATGCTGCAAATAAATCTACAGAAGGTGAGTAAACATGGAATTGACTAAGCCGTTAGGCTATTATACAGATAATACTGCGCTGCGCTTTCATATGCTTGATGTAGGGGAAGGCTTAATGATCTTAATTATTTTTCCCAATGATCAGGTAATGCTTTTTGACTGCAATGTAACAGATGATAATGAAAGCACCATTTTAGACTATTTGTCTGCTAATATTCCTTTTAAAATAAACCCTGCTACCGGCAATGCCGAGCAATTCATTGATGTTTTTGTTAACTCGCATAGAGACGAGGATCACTATAGGGGATTGAAAAAAATCAATGCACAATATCCGATACAATCTATTTGGGATTCAGGACAAACAGGTGCGACTACCAAAAGTCTGGATTATGAATATTACATGGGACTTAGAAGACGGTTAAAAGAAAAAGATGAGAACAATTTAAAAGTTCTTGTTCCGACAGAAACTCCGGTTGCAACGTTCAATGGTGTAGAAATTTTTTGTTTCGCAGGTAAAGAAGATTTCCAATCTGGGTTTGATAATGGTATAACCGTTTTCAAAGCAGCCGCAAAGATTCAGCATACAAATTCAATCGTGTTAAAAATTTCTTATGGCGGAAGGGATATTCTGCTGACTGGAGACTCGGATTGGAAGAGCTGGAAAGAAAAGATAGTACCCAACTTTAAAAAAACGGTAAAAAGTGATATTCTTGTTGCAAGCCACCATGGTTCACGGTCATTTTTTACAGATGAGGCAAATGATACTATTGACATACAGAAGAATCCGGACACCACATATATGGAAGCAATTGAACATATTGATCCAGACGTTACCTTGATATCCTGTGGAAAGTATGAGACTTACCACCACCCCAATGAAGAGGCCGAAGCTTTATACAAAAAATATAGTAGTCACAGCCAAGTTTATAGCACAAACAATTATGGACATTTACTTGGATTTATTTCAAGCAACGGGAACTATACTGTGGTACCCTCAAGATTTTGCGAAATTCAAACAGCAGCACGTAGTTTGAGCGCTACTATTGAATGTACATATTCTCAAAATGGAGAAGAAAAATCAGTTCCTAACGGTAGTAAGCTTAGTGTTGGGGGAAAGCTATATTTTAAGCTAAAAACAGCAGGTGGAATCATTGACCCAATTGAGAAAGTTCGTGTTGTATGGGAAGTTTCTAACGGTGGAATAGGCACTCATAGTTCGCACCAAGAGATATATTTCAAAGGACGGGCGGAAGATAATAATATGTTCACTTTCTCCAGAGACTTGTCTTACTATGGAACCCATCTTCTCAGATGCAAAATAAGCAACGCCAGAAAAGGCACAATAACTCGGATATTTAAGGTTGTCGGAGTTTAAAAGAATGTCCTTTTCGCATTTGAATTATCCAACGCTACAAAAAAGGTGAATCAATCAAAGATTTGAGTCAAGAACTGAATATCGCCCAAAGCACAGTTTATCACTGGCGAAAGGAGTTCTGCTCTATTGAAACTCCGCAGCATACTTACACGCCAAAAGAATTTGACGCAATTTCAAGAAAATTGGAAAAGTTGGAACACGAAAAAGAAATCATTCAACTATCCGGATTTCTTGAAAAAGTTCCGTTGAAAACGAAACTCGCTACCCTGGAAAAACTCTACAAAACAGAAGAAAACCCATACAGCGTTTATGAACTGTGTGAAGCCCTCGGCGTTGCACGAGGCACTTTCTATAACCATATTTTCCGGCGTGCCGACCGAAGTGAATATGATCGGGAGCAGGAAGCTCTGATGCTGAAGGTTCAGCAAATTTTCGATGACTGCAGTCAGCGCTTTGACGCAGAGAAAATCCGCATCATACTTGCTGAAAGCGGTATTCGCGTTAACAAAAAGCGAGTTGCGGCCATTATGCAGGAACTTGATTTGCACAGCGTTCGTCCGGATGCGAAAAAGCAATTCAAGAAGCGTCAGCAGTATCGAAAACAAAATCTTTTGGAACGACAGTTTACCGCCGAGCGTCCCAATCAAATATGGGTCAGTGACATTACATATTTCAAGGTCAACAGCTACGGGATTTACTTTTGTATGATCCTCGATTTGTTCTCGCGCAAAATCGTCGGATGGCGTGTGTCTCGCAATGCCAGCACCAATCTTGTGACCACTACATTCCGAAACGCATATTGGGAGCGTGGTGAACCGAAAGACCTGACCTTTCACAGCGACAGGGGTAAGCAGTACACCTCCGGAGCGTTTATGGAGCTACTGCAAAAGTGCGGTACAAAGCAGTCCTTCTCGGCTACGGGCCAACCGCACGATAATGCGGTGGCTGAAACATTCTTTGCGACCTTCAAAAAAGAAGATGCGTACCGCAGAGAGTATACCTCGGAGCAGAGCTTCCGGCGAAGCGTGGAACAGTACATTGCGTTTTATAATGAAACCAGACCGCGCCGAACGCTGAAATATAAGACGCCGAAAGCATTCGAAGATGAGTATTTAACGAAAAAGGGGTGTTCAAATTCCGACCCTGCGAAGAAATAATTCTTCTGCGTTTTTCGCTTTTTCATAAGAGCATTGAAAGAACGCAAATAGAAAAAGCCCTGCTGTTGCAAGGCTTTCAAAAAATGAGAGGTCCGTTTTTCGATAAAAATGTTCGAAAAACGGACCTCGTTCAATATGGTCCGAGATGGGAGACTCGAACTCCCGACATCTTGCTCCCAAAGAGTTGAAGAAAAGTTTTTTGTATAATTTCGGTTTATTTTCTGACGTTTCTGCTCTGGTTTATTTGCTTTCCGTCACTCTTTAGAGGTGCTGTTTCCATGTGTTCCACACCACACTGTGGCTAAAACTGTGGTCAAAACACCCCCCATGCCTTTTACAAGTACCGCATGGAAACGATAAAGGGCAGGGATGTTTGCGTTTTCAGATGTCCACATTGGCGCCTCATATTCAGAGCACTCGGCTCCATTTTGCCTCAACCCACGAATCAGAATTTGCGGAACATAAAACAAAAACGATCGGAACTGCCTCAAGTATGAAAAAGACGTCCCACATAGCTGGTCATGGGGAAACAGGCATGGTATAATGACGGTGAAAATCCACATACCCAGAGGTGAGCTCATGTACCGCATCGCCGTTTGCGAAGATGACCCGCGCACCGCGGAGCAAAATAAAACAGCCGCCTGTCATGTGCTGGAGGGAAAAGGACGTTCCCAGGGACGGGACTATGACGTGGAGGTATTCCACACCGCCGCGCCGCTGATGAAGCGGCTGACCGCGGACCCGGACGCCTATCAGCTCCTGCTGCTGGACATTCAGCTGGACGGGGATAATGGTGTGGAGCTGGCCCGCTTCCTGCGGGAACATAAGGTCAGCGCCTCCATCATCTACATCACAGACCACCCCGGTTTCGCGCTGGACAGCTTCCCCACCTACCCGCTGGAATACCTGCTCAAGCCGGTGGACGAGGGGCGGCTGGCTGCTGCCCTGGACTGGGACTGGCAGCGGCGGCAGGACCGGAAAAAGCGCCCGGTGCTGCGTGTGGGCGGTCGGACCGTCCCCCTGGACGAGATCGCCTATCTGGAGACCGCCGGGCGAAAGACCGCGGTCCATACCAGAGAGGAGCGGATCGAATACACCGTTCCTCTCTCCAAATTAAAAGAGGAATTCCAGAAGCAGGGCTTTTGCCTGAGCCATTTCAGCTATCTGGTCAATCTGGCCCATGTGGCGCGGGTAGAGCGGGACGCCCTTACCCTGGACACAGGGGAAGCCATCCCCGTCAGCCGCCGGTATTACCAAGACTTCATGGCCCGCTATGTGGAATCCCTGAAATAGAAACTCCGCTGCTTCCTGTTGGAAACAGCGGAGTTTTTCTATGCTTCCGTTTTGGGGAGCAGCAGAGCGGTGCTGGCGGAAAAGGAGTCTTCGATGGCTTTCAGGACCAACTCACTGTGATACTTCCGGGCGGTGGCCCGTGCGGACTTGAGTCCCATACCGTGGAGTGTGCCGGGCTTGGTTGAGTTATATAGCCCCTCTTCCGGGTCGAAGTTCACCGGGGCGAACCGGGCGTTTTCTACTCCCACATACAGGTATTCACCCCGGAGGTGCATGGTCACCCGGAGCCACTTCTCCGCCCCCTCGGGGGCTTTTTCGTTGGCTTCCAGCGCGTTTTCCAGCAGGTTCATCAGCAGGGGGCAAAGGTCGCTGTTGGGTATGTGGAGTTCAGGCGGCAGCTCCACCCGTACCTCGGCGCGGACGCCTGTCTCCGCGCCCCGGGCCAGCATGGCTGTCAGAACGGTGTCCACCGCCGGGTGGACGGTGTAGCCATTGCTTCGGTTCAGCTCGGGCCGCTGGGACAGGGACTCCAGATACTTCTGGATCTCCCCCATATCTCCCTCCCGGCACAGGCCCTGGAGGGCGGTGACATGATGCCGCAGGTCGTGGCGAAGAGTCTGGATCTCCTCATTGTGCTTCCGAAGATTTTCATAGTTTTCCCGAATCAGTTCCCCACGTTGAAGGAGAAGCCGCTCCTCGGTGCGGCGCTGGGATTCCCGCCGGAACAGGTCAATGAAGGCGGCCAGGATGCCGGCAGCCATGGTCAGTGCGGACCACGACCACAGCAGGAAGCGGGGCAGGCCATTTTGGAAGCCGGTCCGGAGATGAATCATCAGCTCACGCCCCCATGTGGGATCGGCCGCAGCATGGACACCGCATACAGCCAGCCCCATTCCCAGGACCGCCAGGAGCAACGGGGAGAACAGCCAGTAGAAGCCGTTCCCCCGCTTTCTCCAAACCAGGGAGAGGACCGCAGCGGCCAGCAGGCCCAGAAGCCCCAGATACTCCGATACCACTGTCAGCAGAGAAGTGGCAGAGGCCCGGCCCAGCAGTGCGGTCAGACCGTGGAGAGCCGCTGTCCCCCACAGAATCCAGCGCAGCCGCCCGTTGCCCCGGCTCCCCAGAAAGAGCAGCAGAGAGGTCAGGCACAGGGCGCGGCTCAGAGCGTTCAGATCCACTTCCGGGTATGGGAGATAGTGACCGAAAAAGCTGGCGGCCCCCAGAGGGACCAGCATGAGGAAAAAGGCGGCCAAAGAGAATATGAAAAGGCCAATGTCCCAACGACCCCGGAAGCTCTGCCACAAAAACGCAGTGGAGAGCAGAAGCCCCAGCACAAAGCAGAGGGCCGCAGGGATGGCAGTCCGGAAGCTCTCTGCCACGATGCCGCTCTCATAGGCATATCCGCAGCTCAGCGTCACCGTGCAGGGGTAAACGGTAGGCTCCATCTCCGGGATCTGCTTTTCCCCCAGGCCGGTGGACTGGGCAATGGTCAGGGTTTTACCCAGATAGTCCGGGGGCAGGGTGATCTCCACCGGCTCCAGCCGGTCCCAGCCCAGCATGGGCAGCGTCAGCTCTCCCACCCCGCCGGATTGCTCCGGACAGTCCGTGTAGAGGCGCTCCCCATCCAGGAACACCGCCACGCTGCGGTTGACCGTGTCCAGATATAAAACGGGGCTTTCCACCTCCTCGGTCAAAATCCGGGAAAAGTAAAAGGTCTGCCCCGGCGCGGAAAGACCCGTGTAGCCGATGTCCCCATCGGGCAGCAGGTCTGTTCGCTGTTGCCCCTCCTGGATATAGACCTCCCACTGGACGGTTTCTACGGACAGGTCAAAGGTCTGTTCCGTCATGGGCTGGGTAAAGAACAGCAGCGCCGCAGCGAAAAATCCGCACAGGAGCAGAACCATAAACGCCGCCGCGCCCCGTATGATCCAACGTCTCATTCAGCCCGCCCTCCCATCTAACGTGTTTCCTATTCTAAGAGTAACGGGGAATCTTCCTTCCGTCAAGGGTACGGGCTTACCAAGTTTGCAGGAAAATTGACCATGTTTGCAATCCCTATTGAAACAGCAAAATGTTTCGGTATAGTGATAGGCGTAAGGAACTGTGCACCGGACTAAAGGACTGGCGTACAGAGAAGAATTGCAAGGGGGTCACCCCCTTGCACGGGATGAGGACCATCCCGTGCAAAGATCCTCCTGCAAAGCGAAGGGAGAGTTTCTATGAGAAAGAACTGGAAACGATGGATCGCGGGGCTGCTCACTGCCGTGATGCTGGTCACCATGCTGCCCACGGTGGCCTATGCCGCAGTTGGCGACCTGCTGGACATGAGCGGTGTGCAGCGCACCGCCCTGCTGGCTGCGCTGGAGGAGGTCTACGGCGACGACGCCGAGGCGTATCTGGCCATTTTGAAGCAGTATGGCCTGATCGACGAGGACGGCAACATCGTCACCGACGAGAAGATCATCATGGACGGGCAGGCATACACCCTGGATGAGATCGAGGCTATCCTGGACGACCCGGCCACCGACCTTACCAAAGTGGTGGAGGTGGACGGCGACTATCTCACCCTGGCCGACCTCAAGACCGTCGTGGAGATCGAGCGGTATCTGGCCTATCTCAAGGCCACCTACTTCACCGAGCAGGACCTGACCGACGAGCAGATCGACAACTTCTACGACTTGGCGGAGGCCTGGGCCAACGGGGATATGGTGATGCTGGCCGCCGATGCCCTGGAGGGCGTGGGCCCCGCCGGGGTGGACCACGACGTGCGGCTGACCGTCACTGGGGCGGCCACCGCCGAAGAAAACGGCGAGTATACCGTCACCGTGGAGGCCTCCCGGTCCGCCGCAGATCAGGAGATCACCTTCTCCTGGCGGACAGTGGACGGCAGCGTGACCGCCGACATTGACGGCGAGGAGACCGTTACCATGTACCCCGGCGAGAGCAAGACCCTGACCGTCCATGTGGGCGAGACCCCAGAGCGCGTCCAGGGCACGGGAACCTTCCTGGTGCAGCTCTATGACCTGAAAAACGCCCTTCTCTCTGACGGCTCCACCCGCTGGGAGCAGACCGTGACGGTAGATAGCGACGACTATTTCAAATACTATTCCCGTGTCTCGAAAACGCTCAGCTATGAGAGACGAGAGCATGGTGTTGAGACTGATTGGGTCGTCGCAGGCGGAGATGAGGAAATGCGGGACCGGATCCGGGATGGCGGCAACCCCATGTTTCTTGCGGATAAAGAAACGCTTTCTCTTGAAGGGATGTCCTCCGGAAACTATTTACGCATATTTGAAAGCGGCGGCGGTAGTTTGATTGCCGGCAATTTTCAGTACACAGTTGGTGCTTTAGGGTGGTTTTTTGACCCCGGTTCCTCGCGCCCGATCGCCGAGGAGCGGCCATTCTCCTATGAATTAAAGATCGATGATGAAGTGCTCCAGGCGGACGACAACTTTACTGATTGGGTCGTAGAAGAGACTTACTTGCTTCCTTCTATCGGGTTAGAGGCTTTCCCCACACAAAGCGAAAATCTGGATTATGAGGAGGGTGATGAGATCCCCGAGCACACGATGGAAATGAATATGTCCGGATATTACCGCCGGTATCAGACCAGCAGTGGCAGCGAAACCTCATTCGCTTTTGATCCATACCTCGAATATCGCGCATCCTACTACATGCAGGAGACCACCAAGGAGACCACCGTCTCTTTCTCCGCCCCGGCGGGCACCTACTACGCCGGACAGCAGGTGCCCATCGTGGCTACCTTCGATTACCCCGTGAAGATCACCGAGGACATGACCATCACGGTGAACGACGATCAAACACTGACCCCAGAGGAGGTGGAAACCACCGGCGAGAGCTGCACCTTCCTCTATCCCGTGACCGAGACCAGCGGCGGGGCCATCTCCGTCACTGCCGCCAACTTCGTGGGGGATGAACCCACCTGCCAGCTGGAGGGCGCCAACAAGCTGGAGTTGACCATCTCCCGGGGGACCGACGACCTGACCGGCGTGACACTGGAATCTCTGGACCGGGAACTGGCCTTTGGGGCGCCCACGCTGGCGGTGCGCCAGGAGCAGCAGGGGCAGAAGCCCGTGCTGACCATCACCCTGCCCCTGACTGGAAAGCCCTATGACAACTGGGTGTTGAATGAGGTGACGGACCTGACCACCGGCATCCTGCCCGCCCTCAAGGCAGTGCTCAGCCAGACGGGGGACACCCAGTATGACTTCCGGGTGAACGACCCCCAAACCCCCACGGCGCTGGTGGCGGAGATCACCCTGCCCTATAATACCTCTGTGGAGGAGTTCACCGGTCAGGTGGACTTCCTGCTGGACGGCTATGTGATGATCGGCTGGGGTCGGGAGTACACCCTGGACGGCTCCAAGCCGGTGGGTGCCTTTGACGGCGGCATCAAGCTTACCCGCACGAACAGCAAGACTGGAGAGCGCGAGGAACAGACAAGCGGCACAGTCTATTTTGACTTGGCGGAAATGGCGGATTGGGAGATGACGCTGTCCTTCACCCTGAAGGAAGGCGACTTCACCTGGGGCGACGTCACTAAGGTCACCGCGTACCCGGAGGACAACAAGCCGGAGGGGATCGACAATCAATTTCACTTTGCATGGGAATACTCCGGCCCCGTCACGGTAGTACTCAACGAGGACGGCAGCACCAGCTTTATGCTCACCGGGGAAACAGGATATGCCAATGCCAGACTGGTGGCCCTCAACGGCGATATGGAGGATGCGCTGCTTGGAAGCGTCACCCTCCATTGTGAAAACTGGGGAGGCGGGACAGGGAACGCTTTTCTCCAGATTCCCGAAAGCGGCAGAAACATCTCCGTCCGTGAGGGGAATGACGCCCGGATCTACTGGAGCAGCAACATTTGCGCCCTGAACCAGAACGCTGGGGAGGACGGAGCCTTTGTTCCCACCACCTTCACAGTGCAGCTGGGTACGCTCAATTTAGAGGATGCAGATCCAACGGTAGCGGTTGTCAAGGAGTGGACGGTGACGACCGATGAGAAGAACCCCATCCTCTCCGCCTTTACCATTCCGTGGGATGAAGGGCTGGATACATTCTACAATGAGGAAAGAACGGGGCTGATCGTTGCCTGTATCTCTGCGGAATATCAGGAAAAGCGGCTCGGCACCTATATCAACGAGAATGGTGTACCGGAGATGGGGGAGGGCGAGGAGCCTGCCATTGCCTACATCACGCTGCTCTCACCGCCCGCGTCCGTCAAACTGGACCAGCCCGCAGGCGGCCTGTACCAGACCGATGGCGGCGGGAACGGCAAGGACATCACTCTCAGCTGGACGGCAGACAACCTGGATGTAAAGAACGGCGGCGGACAGTTTGAACTGTACATCGCCGGTGGCGAAAAGACCATCTCGGAAACCGACCTGACGGGCGGGGTGACGCAGGATGGAAATACCTATTCCTACACCCTGAATGTCCCTGCTGTGACGCCGGAGACCGGCGACCCCGCCAGCTACCGGGACGCCTATACCGTCACCGTTAAGGTCCAGAACGCCGCCGACGCCGCCTGGGCCTATGACAGCTATGTGCTCTATGTCTACTCGGAGGACATCCTGGAGATCCTGCTGGACCACGACGAGAACACCGGCGGCAGCTACACCATGTCCAACGTGGAAAAAATCAAGACCCTGTGGGGCGACGGCGGAGAGAACGGCTCCAACGCCATCGTGGCCCTCCAGCGGGACATCGCCCTGAGAAACGTCATCTCCATCAACTACGGCCAGTATGCCTGGGCGGAGCTGGCTGACCAGATCGCCTGGGCCTCCAACGACAGCTCGGTGGCCTCCGTCAACTACCGGCAGGGCACTCTGTATGAGAACATCGAGAACTTCTCCTACACCACCTACCGCCCCTCCACCGACTTCGTCCTCTCCGGCCTGAAGGACGGCGAAACCACCGTCACCGCCACCCACGGCAAGCTGCCGGAGATCTCGGACAGCCTGACGGTGGATGTGGAAACCTTGCGGGATCAGCTCTACCTGTTCCAGTGCTACCCCAAGACGGAGACCACCCTGACCTATCAGGTGTACACCAGCGCCGCCAAAACCGCCACCGAGGAATACACCCTGACCACCAACGACAAAGGCGAGGCTGCCATCTATGCGCCCCACGGCATCGCCGGGGACATCTACTGCAATTCCGTGGCGGATGATGGGGATGACGAGGACGTTATCTTCCTGGGCGTCATCCGCAGCCAGAGCCTGGTGTCCTCCGAGGCCGACTCCACCAAGCTGCAGCTCTACCCGGTGAACACCCTCCAGCTGCGCCGGGCGGCCCAGGCGGAAATTTATCTAAAAAACTCGGACGGCACGCCCTATGAGGGGCAGGTCACCTTCCGGGGCGGCGTGTACCGGGGCGGCGAGTACTGCACGGGCGACAGAAATTCTGCGGTGCAGTTTGGCCTGCAGGGTGAGAAGGATCCAAGCCAGTGGAAGCCCGGCAACACACCTCAAACGGTCAGCACCAATGACGAGGGCCGCCTGCTGGTGAACATGGATCTTGGAAAGTTCAAGACCGCTGACAACCAGAAGGAGGTCCAGGCGGGCGAGGCGCTCTACTACCTGTTCCAGCTGGAGTACGGCGACGGGACTGGTGCGGAATATTATCCAATCATGCTGCGGGTGGACGCCAACCTGAACCTGGACGATGTGGCGATCTCCGGCGACAGCATCGTGGCCTGGGAGAAGAATGAGAGCGGGCAGAAGCAGCCCTATATCGCCCAGCAGACCCTGAGCTACAGCCCCAAGAAATACGCCAGCGTGGCCGACATCCGCGGGAACACCGGCAACGTGGGCCCCAGTGATACCTTCCCCACCGCCTATGTCACCACCTCCATCATGTGGTGGGGCGACGAGCACGCCAAGGACCTGGGGCGGGCTAACACCGTGATGCTCCAGGACGCCACCGGCAAGACCCCGGAATGTCAGACCAGCGAGACAACCACATATCCCTTCACGGATCTGGCCTTCACCGAGAACCGGATGACCATGGACAAGGATAGCATGGAGGAGTGGGGCATGGCCGCGGGCGAGAGCCGCGGGATGCGGGCCGTCCTCAGCGAGGACGGGACCACCGCCAGCCGCACCATCAGCCTGCCCTTCCAGATGGTCAATATGATCGGCGTACCGGAGGCGGAGGCCTCCAATGCCCTGACCGGAGCCCTGGCCGACGTCAAGAGCGGAATGACCGTGGATGCCAGCGGAGACGTTGGTGATATGGGTGACGGCGATATCATGATCGAGGGCGGCATGGATCTGCTCAGTGACGATGCCGGCTACGACCCCGAGAAGGACAAGTTCGCCGTGCGCCTGTACGCCACCAGCGACCCCACCGTGTTCCGCGCCCTGTTCGGCGTGAACATGGGCGATCTGGAGCCCGGCGTCTATCCCGAGTATGACGACCCGGACAACATGACCTTCGTCCACGGGGACGCCTCCACCGGCAAGAACCAGGAGCTGGAAGCCCTTCCCGGCCCCATGGACGTCTACAGCATGGTCAAGGGCAAATACCTGAGCGCCGCCAAGGAGGAGGCCCAGCAGGCCGCCGCCGGAAAGGGCCTCATGGGGACCAGCATGGCGCTGGGCGGCTACATGGAGGCGAATATCTCCTACAACAGCAGCAGCGGCAAGTGGGAGTGCCAGCCCATCAGCGGCGGCTTTAACGTAGGCGCTGGCCTGAACTTCAACTGGAACTTCAACGCCGTCGTGGGCATCGTTCCCATCACCGCCAGCGTCAACCTGGGCGGCGCGCTGGAGGTCCGCATGGACATGCAGCAGGGTAACTATTACGAGGTGACCTCCGGCATGGACGGTCTGAAGAACGCCGGCGACCAGAGCGCCTTCAACACCGCCCTGGCCAGTGCCAGTTATACCGACGCCACCGGTAGCGATTATCTTACCAACCTGCGGATGTACTTCTATATCAGAGCCTTCGCGGGCGTGGGCTTCGACGTCTCAGTGGTGGCCTTTAAGATCGGTGTGTTCGGCCAGCTGAATTTGGATATGCAGTACAAATGGCTCAACCGCGGTTATCTGGAGGAAAGCTCGAATATCAGCGCCGTGGGGCCGGTCAGCAGCCGGACGGACGACGTTATACAGGGCTCCAACCTGTCTGTCAGCGGCTCCACCGGCATTGAGTTCGTATTCAAATTCCTGTTCATCAGCTATGAAAAGATCTTCTGCTCCATCGGCTTTGAGTCGGAGTCCGATGATCCGGGGTGGAGGACCATCGAGGAGATCTGGAAAGCCAATAAGACCATCAACGGCAAGCCCGTCACCCGTATGGCCATGCCCAACGGCCAGGTGATATACGCCGTGGACCTGGGGGCGCAACTGGAACGCCGGGACTATGTGGACACCGCCGAGCAGGAGTGGCTGGGCGGACGGCCCTCCATCGGGCTGTTCAGCCTGGACAAGGATCAGAACGCCACACTGGCGGAGACCCTCCAGATCGGGGCCTACTCCTACGCCAACCCGGTGCTGTCCGACGACGGTGAAGTCATGTTCTATCTCAGCGACCGGGAGGACAACGACCCGGAGAGTGCGTTGGACATCCGCAACACTCGTGTGGCCGTGTCCACTAAGAGCAATGGTCAATTCCAGCAGGGAGAGCGCTTCGACAGCAATGATGAAGTGTCCACCGGCTACGGCGACAGCAATGTGAAGGTGGCCGGCTCTGACGGCAGTTACGCCGCCGTGTGGGTCCGGCAGACAGAGGACATCACCGAAAATGTGGTCCCCGGAACTGCCCTGGACGATGGTCAGCAGATGCTCCAGATAAATTCCACCGAGATCATGGCCGCCACTTCCACGGGCGGCAGCGACTGGACGCTGGAGCAGCTCACCGACAACAGCACCCCCGACCTGGCCCCCGTGGTGGCCGCCAGCGGCAATCGCATCATTGTGGCATGGCGTGAGGTCAAATCCTCCGACGCCTCCAATCTGACCAACTTTGACCAGCAGGACGCCATCCGGTATGCCGTCTGCGAGAACGGCCAGTGGATACGGGATGAAGATGTGTTCGGGAATGAATACGTCGCCGCCCAGACCCTGTATGACGGCACCGGCTCCACGGCCTCTGTCAAGGGCCTGGAGATGGCCATGCTGGAGGACGGTACCGCCGCTGTGGTCTATACCCTGGATACCAATTCCACCACCGAGAACACCACCGACTGGGAGACCGTTGTGGCCATTATCCCCGCCGTGGACGGAACATACGGTGCGGATGATACCCAGAGCGAAGACCTGGTGCGCACCTTCCGCCTGACTTCTGACAACAATCTGGACGAAAATCCCCAGATCACTACTGCGGAGTTTGGGGACGGCGAGGAGCGGTTCGTGGTGGCCTGGCACACTGAGCGAGCCATCACCGACGACCCGAACGGCGAGACTGAGTCCGATATCCGGCTGTCCGTTATGGACACGGACGGCAAACTTTATGAGAATATGCCCGAGTCCCTGAGCGTGGCTGCCGGCGGTGCCGGCGACACAATCGGCTCCAACTTCCGCTTCGCAAAGAACACCCAGGACATCGGCGACCTCGCCATCCTGTGGGTGGACTCTGTCAGCGGCGAGACCGACGAGACCACTTACGACTCCCTTGCAGGTGCGGTATCTGCCAGCTCCACTAACGTGGGCCACGATGTGCTCAAGGCGGTCAAGTTCGTGGAGGACGGCGATTCCTACACCCTGTCCGGCACTGTGGAAGTTGCGGAGATGCAGGAGGGCACCCTCATCGACCACTTCGACGCTTATGTCAACGATACGAGCACGTACGAGATCAGGTCAGTCATCCTGGGTACTAATTACAGTGAGACTACAGAGCGTGAGGTGACTATTTCCGACGGTGAGAACGATGAGACTGCGACCATCACTGTGGCCAACCCCGTCAGCGGAATGTATACCGCCACGGAGAAGTTCACCAACCAGATCCAGGAGTCGGCGGTGATGCTGGCATATGAGGAGCTCTACACCAACAGCGACATCGACGTCCAGTTCACCATCCGCAACACCGGCATGGACGCCATTACCAAGCTGGAGATCATCTCGGAAAATGAGAGCGTCTATACCAGCGGCGACACTTCTCTGAACCTGATGCCCAACCGGGACGTCACCGTGACGGCCAAGTTCCCCACGGGGGAGGCCATTGAGAACGCGAATTACACCATCAAGGCAACCTTCAAGAATGGTGTGACCGTGGAACTGCCCGGCACTCTCTATCTGGACATCCCCGACGTGGGTATCTCCAAAGTGGAGACCGTCAAACAGGCCGACGGCGTACGCACCCTGCGCTATGCCCTGCACAACCGCCTGGCCGCCAGCCTTGCAGACGAGAAGGATAACTGGCAGGTCAAGGTGGGCTTCTACGCCGACCAGAGCTGCACCACGATTCTGAAGGGCACCGATGGGCAGGATCTGATCGATACCATCACGGAGACGGCAGATCTGTCCCTCATCGACGCCGGCGGTTACAGCGCGGAGGTCACGCTGCCTGTAGCAGAGTACATGAAGGAGGAAAGCGGCGCACAGGCGGAGATCCCCAGCACCGGTATCCCGGTCTATGTCAAGGCCTGGATCGAAGCCCCTGTGGAGGATCAGGCCATGCGGGCCCGAACCGGTTCCTACAACAGCGTCAGCGAGTATTTCACCGCCAACAACACCACCTCTCTGACTCTGAGAAGCCTGGCTGAGGAGCGGGATGAGCCGGTCACCGTCATCTACGACATGAGCGTTGCCAACGGCAAGACCATTGTGAATACAAAGGTGCAGTACAATTACCTCGGCGGCACCACCAGCGGCAACCTGATCGTCACGCTACTGGACGCCCAGGGCCAGCCCATCGCCAAGCAGCAGAGCTACACCAAGGCAGACGGTTTGCTGACGCTGGAAAAAGAGGGTGCCGCAACCCAGACCTTTGAGTTCGCGGGCATCACCGGTGCTGCCGGCGTCCGGGTGGAGTTCTCCGACCTGATTCTGACGGACAGTAGCGTGGAACTGGACCATATCTCCATCGGCGGCCACACCGCTGTCTTCGACTCGAGCACAAACACCTATACGGTCGATGCTGTCGGCCTGACCAACAGTATCCTGGAGATCGCGCCCAAGGACCCCCAGAACGCAACGATCAAGCTGGACGGTCAGGATTATGATGTGGATGCCTCGCATGCCACCCAGCTTGCCTCCGGTACTACCACATGGAACATTACAGTCTCCAACGGCGGCAACTCCGCAAGCTACACGCTGAAGCTGACCAACAATGCCGATTTTGTTTCTGTCACCGGAGTGAGCCTGAACAAGACCAGCCTGACCCTGACGGAGGGCAGCACGAGCCAGCTGACAGCAACTGTTGAGCCAAACAATGCCACGAACAGGAATGTTACTTGGTCTTCCAGCAATTCCAAGGTAGCTACGGTGGACGGAAACGGAAAAGTCACTGCCCACAAAGCGGGCACCGCGACCATCACCGTCACCACCGCAGACGGCGATAAAACCGCTGAGTGTAAGGTCACGGTCGAGGCCGGAGGTGCGCCGGCTGTCAAAGTCGACAGCGTGAGTCTGAACCAAACCAGCATGAACCTGACGGCAGGCAGCACGGGCCAGCTGAAAGCCACTATTAGCCCCAGCAACGCCACCAATCAGAACGTTACCTGGTCTTCCGGCAATACCTCCGTAGCCACAGTGGATGCCAGCGGCAATGTCAAAGCCATCCAGGCAGGCACCACGACCATCACCGTCACCACAGAGGATGGCAACAAGACCGCCACCTGTGCGGTCACAGTTACTGCAGCACCTATCAATCCTGACCACGGCGGATCTGGGAGCGGCAGCAGTGGTTTGCCCAGCTATGTAGTGGATACCGCTGCTGATATCGACCATGGCACGATCACAGTAAAGCCAAGTCGTGCGGAAAAGGGCGACACGGTCACCATCACCGCCAAGCCCGACAAGGGCTATCAGGTGGACAAGGTCACCGTCACCGACAAGAACGGCGACACGGTCAAGGTCACCGACAGGGGCGATGGCAAGTACACCTTCACCATGCCCAACAGCAAGGTGAGCGTGGATGTGACCTTTGTACCCGAAAAGCAGTGGACAAATCCCTTTGTGGATGTGGCGGAGGACGCCTGGTACTATGACGCGGTGCGGTATGTCAACGAGAACAGCCTCATGGCCGGCACCAGTGCCAGCACCTTCGAACCGGATCTGACCACCACCCGCGGCATGATCGTGACGATCCTCTACCGGCTGGAGGGCTCCCCCAATATCGAAAATGAGATCTGGGGCTATCCCTTCAAGGACGTGGATGTCAATGCTTACTACGCCACGGCGGTCTACTGGGCGAGGATGAACGGTATCGTGGCTGGATACAGCGACGAGCTGTTCGGCCCCAATGACACCATCACCCGTGAACAGATGGCGGCCATCCTGTACCGCTACGCCCAGTACAAGGGCTGCGACACCACAGCCAAGGCGGACCTGAGCAAGTTCGCAGACGCCGCACAGGTCGGCTCCTACGCGGTGGAGGCCATCCGCTGGGCCAACGCAGAGGGCCTGGTCTCCGGCACCAGCGATACCACTTTGACGCCCGGCGGCTCCGCCACCCGGGCGCAGGCGGCGGTGATCCTGACCCGGTTCTGCCAGAATATCGTAAAGTAACCCGCGCAGGAATTGCGCCGTATAAACAATGAAAAGGCAGGCAGGAGAGCGAGCTCTCCTGCCTGCCTTTTTTCTGAGGGTGATAGTTTGAAATCCCCTAAACTGTCCGCATGCCTTATCACCACTGATCCCTCTGAACCCCGCTTAGATCCGGCTGTGCATTTTACGATTCACAGGAATAGTGAATCGGCAAAATCACTCACTCAAGGTATGTTCTTCTGTGCAGAACTCTAAATTTTGTTTTCGAGCCTGCTCACTCCTCTGTTTTGTTGCCTGTATATTATGAGGGCGTATTATTTGTTCCTATTTTCATTTGTGAAGTGGCCTACTTATTGCCTGTATATAGTGAGAGGCTTTTTGCTTCTCACACTTAAGGAGGTGTTGGCCATGAAAGAATCAGGCTACAAAAGCTATGAGGACTTGCCGCTGTTCCTGAACGCGGCAACAGTGGCAAAGGTGCTGGGGGTGTCTCCCTCATCCGGCTACGAGCTGATGCTCGTCGTCGCAAAGTCCACTCCGCTCCACCCGGCATATATGCCGGGTATACGCTCTGCTCCCTTGCTCCTCCTCTCCCCATGAAAACGCATTGCGTTTTCATGGGGGCCTCTTATGGTTTCCCGGTGCTGAAGATCGGCAGCCGGATGGTGGTGCCGAAAGAACAGTTCATCTGCTGGGTGGAGGAGCATACGGGAGGCGGCACATGAAGTATGGGATCGGAAACTATTTCTCTCTTCCAAACGAGATCTTCCTGCTGGGTCTGAGCAGCGGCGAGCTGGCGGTCTACAGTTTCCTGAAACGGTGCGAAAATCGAAAGACGCATCAATGCTGGCCCAGCTACAGGACCATCGGGCAGGCAGTGCGTATGAGCGAGAACACGGTACGCAAGTACACACTGTGCCTTGAGGAGCGCGGGCTCATCTCCACCGAGCCAACTGAAATCACCACCAGGGCTGGTCAGAAACGCAATGGGAACCTGCTGTACACGCTCCGTCCGATCCAGGAGGTGATAGATGAACACTACGACCGGCAACTGGATCAGCTGGAGCTCGTTGCGGCGCGTCAGCGGACGACAGCGGCCCAGGCCGGCACGTGACCGCCTGTGGGCCGCTGTGTGCGGCGATTGCGGCATGGGCAGGAACAGACACTCCCGCACCACAAAGCGCGGTGTGGGGGGCTGTGTGCCGCAGGTACCGGGATCGCCCGGAAGCCAAAATGAGCGGGTGAACCGAGGGGACGAAAATCGTGCAGGATAAAGGCCGGGGGTCGCAAGCGCCCTCCGGCCGGGTCACACCGCCCCGCAACGCGGGACGGGACAGTGGTTTGCGGGGAGTTGCCTGCGGGGGTCATAGGTGGTCGGTTTGGCTCACTTCGGGGGTCACAGGTGGCCGGAATCAGAGGATTGCGCCCTCAAATCCGCATGAAATCAGGGTTGTAAGGGTGAACCCGCGGGGGGCACCTTGGGGATATCGGTTGGTTTTATCGCAAATCCAAGAAGTGAATATTCGGACTATTGCCCCTTCAAAAATTGCGCTGCAAAACAAAGAGAAAAGCCTCCCGCTGCTACGGGAGGCCAGGCATTTACAGCATATGAAATTCGATTCCTTGATGTTTCGGCGTATCATTTGGGGAGAGTTTCATGACGCGCGCCCAAGTCTTGACCGTCTGCGCTTCCAAGAAACGGACCAAAGCATCCAGAGACTCCTGTTCATCATACTGCTGGAGCGCCTCATAGTATGCCTTTTTATCTTCCTCATAAATGATCATGGGGGGATAGTCGTTGATCATCAGCCAGTAGTTCAATAATGTCCGCCCAACGCGGCCGTTCCCGTCGGCGAAGGGGTGAATATTCTCAAAACGCGCATGGAGATACGCTCCGGCCTTCAGCGGGGCTTTCGGACCTACAGAGTTGACTTCACCGATCAGTTCTGCCAAGTCACCTTCCACTTCTTCAGGGTAGGAGCCGACCTCATGGATGCCAGTCACATAGTCATGTTTTTTGAATGTCCCGGGCCGCTCTCCATTGACCAGATAACGGCGCGCATCGTAAGTTCCCTCCGTCAGCGCGCGATGGATCTCCAGGATCAGTGGGAGGGAAAGCGGCTCCTTAACAGGAATCTTCTCCCGGAGGAAGTCATAGCAGACCTTCTGATTTTGAAGTTCAAACAGCGTGCGGGGATCGCCGGTATAGCCGACCACCCGGCCGTTCTCAAAAATCTCCCGGGTGTCGTGGTAAGAAATCGCTGCGTTTTCGATCTTCCCGGAGTTGTACGCGAAGAGAATGCGGAAGTTGTCCAGGCGCAGGTCCAAGTCTTCGCCTGAACGGACAGCCCACATTTGCCACTGTTTTTTCACCTGATCGTATAGATCCATGCGGCCACCTCCGCTACTTTATGAAGACAGTATACCATATATTTTGGTTTATCACAAAAAAATTTTTGATTGCCACTGTGTTCGCTACCCCAAATGATAACTTTTTGATAACAGTTCGCCGTACCCCTGGATAGTTTTCTCTTTCTGCGGTATGTTGTGTCGTTACAAAGGAGGTGTATCATCGTGGCAAAGCGCAGGCCATCCGGCGACGGCATGGTTCGGAAGAAGGAAGACGGCCGTTGGGAGGGCCGCATCGTGGTAGGCCACAAGGCCAACGGCGCCCCCATCTTCCGGTATGTGTATGGCCGCACGCAGAAGGAGTTACTGAGCAAACTCCACCAGAGCATCGAAACCTATCAGGATGTAGAACTGACCGAGGACAGCCGCATGACATTGGGAGAGTGGCTGGACCGCTGGCTGGATGAATACAAAGCGGGGACGATCCGCCACAGCACCATGTACGGCTACCGGCAGTATGCCAGACTTTACATCAAGCCCATCCTGGGAGACAAGGTGATCTCCCGCATCACCTCGACGGACATCCAGCGGATGTACACAAAACTGAAACGGGAGGGTCGCATCCATGAGCATCCAGAATACGGGTATCAACTCTCAGACGCCATGCTCTCCCGCATCCATGCCATGCTCCACCAAGCGATGAAAGACGCGGTGGGCGCACACTTAATCGCCAAGAATCCCACCGAGGGCACGGTGGTCCCCAAGCCCAACTACCGTCCAAAGCAGATTCTGAATGAGGAACAATTGGACACTTTCATGGCCGCAATCGAGCAGGACGAGGTGTGGCGGGACTTCTTCTTCACCGAGTTGACCACTGGCTTGCGCCGGGGCGAGATCTGCGGCCTTCGATGGGAGGACTTCGACGAGGCGGAGGGAACTCTCAAAGTCAACCGCTCCGTCAGCACCCGCAAGGCAGGCAGCCTGGAGGTCGGAGAAACCAAAACCAACAAGGGCCACCGGAGCATATCCCTGCCGGACAGCACGGCCCAGCGGCTACGGGAGCGGAAGAAAACTGCCATCAGCGATTGGATATTTCCCAATCCCTTGCATCCGGAGGAAGCAGTCAATCCTGGTTATGCCTACAATCGGATGAAAACGATCCTGAAAAATACCGGCCTACCAAGTATTAGGTTTCATGATTTAAGGCATACCTTCGCCACCCACGCCCTCGCTGGAGGTGTGGATGCCAAGACCTTGTCCGGCATCCTGGGGCACACCAACGCCAGTTTTACTCTGGACACCTACACCCATGTGACCGGGGATATGCAGAAACAGGCGGCGAATACCGTATGTGACTTTATGACAGACCTGTTGGGAGAGGAGTGGAAACCGTGGCAAGAAAACGAAAGAACGGCGAAGGAACTGTAAGACTTCGCAAGGATGGTCGTTGGGAGGGCCGGGTGGTCATCGGCTACGATGAAAAGGGCCTCCCCAAAACCAAGAATGTCCTGGCCAAGACAAAAGGCGAATGTATAGAGAAACTGAAACAGTTACAAGAACAGTACGCTCCACCCAAGTCGGATAAAATCAAGCCCGAAATGCCCTTCGGAGATTGGATGGACTTCTGGTATCAGAACTACTCCAAGTCGAAACTCCGGGCTACCACCTGTGCAGGATATGAAAACAGGATCTACCTGCATATCATCCCGGAACTGGGTGACATCCCTCTGAATCAACTGACACAGAACGACCTGCAACAGTTCTACGCCCGACTGAAAAAGAACGGGCGGCTCCTCCATGCGGAGCACTACGGCGAAAGCCTGTCTGACACTATGGTCCGTGGATGCCACGCCAACTGCCGGTCCGCGCTGGAGAAGGCAGTGCAGGAGGGCCTGATCCGTGTGAATCCCGCCGTCGGCTGTAAACTGCCGCCCAAAAAAGCCCGCGAAATGCAGGTGCTGACCCGTGAGGAGATCCAGCGGTTTTTGATTCAAGCCAAGGCGGAGGGATACTTTGAACTGTTCCTGCTGGAACTGACCACCGGCCTGCGGCGGGGCGAACTACTGGCCCTCCAGTGGGATGACCTAAACCTGGAAACCGGGGAACTGAAGATCACCAAGCAGGTCTATCGGACAAAGGAGGACGGACTCCTGATCTCTCAGCCCAAGACGAAGTCCTCCATCCGCACAGTCAGCCTGCCCCAACCGCTTCTGGCCATCCTGAAAGAGTACAGGGAGGGCATAAATTCCCGGTGGATGTTCCCTTCGCCGCTCAAGGAGGACTCGCCACTGGACCCAGCCTACATCAGAACACGGCTACACCTCATCCTGGAACACGCCCAGTGCAAGCAAATTAGGTTCCATGATTTGCGACATACCTTTGCAACCATGGCACTGGGTAGCGGGATGGATGTGAAGACCCTCTCCTCGATGCTGGGCCATGTGTCGGCGGCCACTACACTGGACATCTACACCCACATCACCAATCCCATGCGGTCTGAGGCGGCGGCAAAGATCGACCAGAGGATCGCAAAGGTCGATCCCAAAGAGAAAGAGGTGGCCTCAGAGCGAGCACCGGAGACAGACCCGCAGTCATTCATCCCCTTCATTCCCTACAACGGCAAGATCCGAAAGGCCGGCACCGGCTGTATCACCCAGATCAGTGAACACTGCTGGGAGGGGCGCTACTCTCCGGTCTGGCCGGATGGCAAGAAGCACTCCCGCAATGTGTATGCTAAAACGCGGGAGGAATGTGAGGCACTCTTGCCTGGGCTGATCGAGCAGATGAAGGCGGAAATCAAAGCCATCAAGGAGAGCGGAAACCTGGAGGCTATCCCAGACGGGATCAGCGAGAAGAAGAAAGCCATCGCCGCCTATATGCGGGAGCATCCGGAAGTTACCAGCAAGAGCGCCATTGCTAAGGCAGTTGGGACAGACAGAAGCACGGTGCGAAAATACTATAATGAGATTTGAAATGAGGTGAGCCTGAAGTAAGATCAAGAGTTGTACCCCGGAAGATAAGGCAAAGAGTCTCTTGGTCTGGCTCCGGAGACTCTTTGTTCCATGTGAGCAGTTTATCATGAGGTGTCTATACGAGATTTGATTGATATCATTCAGGACATTTATAAAGGGGAACCAAATCTGTTAAAAGCGGTAGTCTGCCTTTAAAAACTATGGTATAATGACTAAAAACTACAAATTTAGTGGAGGTGGACTCCATGACACCAGAACAAAAAGCTCGTGAGGCAATCGATCAGCGGCTGATTCAAGCCGGGTGGATCTTGCAGGATATGCGCCAACTCAATCCAATGGCAGGCCCAGGTGTTGCAGTGCGGGAATTTCCCACCAGCACTGGGCCGGTGGACTATGCCCTTTTTGTGGATGGCATCCCGGTTGGCGTCGTGGAGGCCAAGGCGGACGAAAAGGGTGAGAACATCACCACTGTGGAAGGGCAGTCAAGCCGATATGCCGGAAGCACTTTTAAATGGGTCAAAGCGGGATACCGCATTCGGTTTGCCTATGAGGCCACTGGAAAGCTGACTCGTTTCACCGATTATAACGACCAGAAATATCGTTCCCGCCGCATCTTCAGTTTTCACCGTCCCGAAAGCCTTCGTGCCCTGCTAAAGTCTGAGGATACCATCCGCAACAACATGAAGCACTTCCCGCACTTCGACACCATGGGCTTCCGCAGTTGCCAGATCACAGCTATCGAAAGTCTGGAGCAGTCCTTTGCCCAAAATCGTCCCAGAGCGTTGATTCAGATGGCCACCGGCGCAGGCAAGACCTTTACAGCCATTACGGCGGTATATCGTCTGCTGAAATATGCCAAGATCAACCGAGTCCTTTTCCTGGTGGACACCAAGGGCCTGGGTGAACAGGCAGAACGGGAATTCCTGGCCTACCGCCCCAACGACGACAACCGTTCTTTTCCTGAAATCTATGGGGTGCGGCGGCTGAAAAGCTCTTACATCCCCCAGGATGTACAGGTGTGTATCAGCACCATCCAGCGGATGTACTCCATTCTGAAGGGGGAGGAACTGGATGAATCGGCGGAGGAGACTTCCTTCAATGAGCTGACCTCGGCAGACCGCCAGGCAGCCAAAGAAGTGGTCTACAACGAGAAGTACCCGCCGGAGTTTTTTGACTGCATCATCATCGACGAGTGTCACCGCTCCATCTACAATGTCTGGCAGCAGGTGCTGGATTACTTTGACGCCTTCCTCATCGGCCTCACTGCCACGCCGGACAAGCGTACCTTTGCATTTTTTAACGAGAATGTGGTCAGCGAATATTCCCGGGAGCAGGCCATCATCGACGGTGTCAATGTGGGTGAGGATATCTTTCTCATTGAGACCCAGGTGACCAAAAGCGGCGCCCACATCATGAAACAGGTCATCGAGTGCCGCAACCGGCTTTCGCGTGAAAAGCGATGGAAGCAGTTAGATGAGGATGTGGATTACCAGCCCACTCAGTTGGACCGGGACATTGTCAATCCCAGCCAGATCCGTATGGTGATCCGCACATTCCGGGACAACTTGTTTACCACGCTGTTCCCACGGCGTAAGGAAGTCCCTAAGACTCTGATTTTTGCCAAAACAGACAGCCACGCCGACGACATCATCCAGATTGTCCGGGAGGAATTCGGCGAGGGAAACGAGTTCTGTAAAAAGATTACCTACTCCGCCGAGAATCCGGAGGGTGTGCTCAGTGAGTTCCGCAATGGCTACAATCCCCGTATTGCGGTCACAGTGGACATGATTGCCACCGGCACCGATGTCAAACCCATCGAGTGCCTGATTTTCATGCGGGATGTACGCAGCAAGAACTATTTTGAGCAGATGAAGGGCCGGGGTACCCGTACCCTCAGCAAGGACAACCTGCAAAAGGTGACCCCCTCGGCCACCGAGAACAAGGACCACTTTATCATTGTGGATGCGGTGGGCGTTACCAAGTCCAAGAAGTCCGAGACCCGTACCTTGGAGCGCAAGCCCTCGGTCTCTTTGAAAGAGCTGATGATGACGGTAGCCCTGGGCGCTCGGGACGAGGACACCCTGACTTCCCTTGCCAACCGGGTGATTCGCCTCAACAGCCAGATGAGCTCCGGCGAGCGGAAGGAATTTGCCCAGGTGGTAGGCGTTCCGGCCAGTCAGCTGGCGGAAGATTTGCTTGATGCCTTTGACGAGGATATCCTCACCGCCCGAGCCCGGGAGCAGTTCCATACCCAGGAGCCTACGGAGGAGCAGCTGAAGTCGGTGCAGCGGGAGGCGGCGGCCCAAGCGGCCGCGCCCTTCTGCCGTCCGGAGGTACGGGACTTTATCGAGAATGTCCGCCGTAGCCATGAGCAAATCATCGACAATACCAATCCGGACACGCTGCTCTTTGCTGGGTTTGATGCCCAGAAGGAGGAAAACGCCGACCGGGTGATCCGGACCTTCCATGAGTTTATCGAGGAGAACAAGGACGAGATCATTGCCTTGCGTATTCTGTATAGCCAGACCTATCAGGACCGGCCCATGGCCATTGAGAAGCTGAAAGCCCTCTATGAGAAGCTGCGCAGCAAGGGCGTGACCATCGAGCGGCTGTGGGACTGCTATGCCATCAAGAAGCCGGAAAAGGTAAAGGGAACGGGGACGCTGCGCCAGCTGGCCGACCTGGTGTCCATCATCCGGTTTGAGATGGGAGAGGCGGAGGGTTTACAACCCTTCGCCGATAAGGTAAACTACAACTTCCAGCAGTGGACTTTCCGCCGCAATGCCGGTGCGGTGCATTTCACCCCGGAGCAGATGGAGTGGCTCCAGTTGGTGAAGGATCATATCGCCACCTCTCTGAGTATTCAGTCCGAGGACCTGGACCTGAGCCCCTTTGACAGCAAGGGCGGCCTTGGACGGTTTTATGAGGTGTTCGGAGAGCAGTATGAGGCGATTTTGGTGGAAATGAATCGGGAATTGGTGGCGTAACTTAAAAAGGATTATATAAGTATGGAAAAACTGAAAATCAGTGAGATCTGTTCGATCAATCCTCGACAGGATGATAATATCCCAGAAAACAGCGAAATATCTTTTATCCCTATGGCTGCGGTATCTGCAAACGGTCAGGTAGATTTATCTGATACGTTGGAATCCAGTAAGGTGAAAAATTACACTGTATTCCGAAATGGTGATGTGCTATTTGCAAAAATTACACCTTGCATGGAGAACGGAAAAGGAGCAATCGTTCACAATCTTGTAAATGGATACGGCGCAGGAAGTACGGAGTTTATTGTTTTAAGGCCAAACGCAGATATGATTACCGCTAAATGGCTATACCTGTATTTATCACAACGATCTTTCCGATGGGAATGCCAACAGCATATGACTGGAAGCGCAGGACAGAAAAGAGTTCCGCCTAAGTATTTGGCATCTTGTGAAATTCCTGTTCCACCAGTTCCAGAACAAGAGCGCATTGTCTCCAAAATTGAGGAGATGTTTTCCAAGCTGGAGGCCAGCGTGGCGGAACTGCAAACCGCAAAGGAAAAGCTGAAGGTTTACCGCCAGGCGGTGCTTGAGGAAAGCCTCCCTTATGATTCCTTTGGTGCCATTTCTCAATATATCGAGAGTATGGGCCAAGGGTGGAGCCCAAAATGTGCGAATAAAAATACGATTGATGATGATGTGTGGGCGGTTATTAAAACGACAGCAGTTCAACACGGTTATTTTGACTATACAGAAAATAAGATTTTGCCAGATAACTTAGAGCCAAGAAATCAACACGAGATTTCTGTTGGAGATATTCTAATTACTCGTGCAGGACCGCGTTCTCGTTGTGGTGTATGTTGTTTGGTTAGGAAAACCAAGCAAAGATTGTTAAATTGTGATAAAGTGTATCAGATTAAGCCCAATAGAGATAAAATTTTGCCTGAATACATGGAGTATGTACTTAACTCTCCACGATTTTTATTAGAAATAAACCGCTGTAAAACAGGGGGAAATGACAGTGGAGTAAACTTAACGCAAAGCCGATTTTTGACTATAAAAATTCCCGTCCCATCGGTCGATATTCAGAAAAAGATTGTTGAGCAAATTGAATCCCGTCTCTCCATGTGTGATAGTATCGAGTGTACCATTGACACCTCTTTGCGACAGGCAGAAGCCCTGCGGCAGAGCATTTTAAAACAGGCCTTTGAGGGGAGATTATAGTGGGTAATACAGATGAGTATGAGGTGTTTCACGCCATTTCTGGGTTAATTGTTGATACACTGGAGCCCGTGTCCATTGGCGATTTTACATTTTTTCAGTTTCCACGAGATTGCAGAGTTGCGCTTCAAAAGTTTTTCCTCAATCCAAGCCAAGAAGCAATTGATTCTTGGTTCCGGGATCTTAAAGAAAGTCCCGCAGTTATTAGTGTAAAAGTGAAGGCTAATGATACTGAGGCGGCCGAGATAGAAGCGGAAAATCTTTTTAAGCGTATAACCAACATTTTTCGTTTCCAGCTTTTTAGCATAGGCAACGATTTATTTGACGTATCTGTTTATGATAAATCTCATATAACCAAAAGCACCTATGTTGTCATATCTAAAACAGATGGGAAACATCACTTTTCTGTGTCTGGAGTAAGACGGCAGATCGAATTAAGCAAGTTTCTTGAAACAGATTGTCGTGGATTTGAAAACCTAATTCAACAACTAACTATTAGTAAATTGACGAATTTTCAGAAAAGAGTTTTATTAGCAGTTGACTTCTTAGGCTTAGCAACGAGAAACATTGGACAGCCAAGTGGATTTGTTCATGCCATTACGGCTATAGAAACATTATTATCAATGGGGAAAATGGGTATTTCTCAAAATATTACTGATAATTATGCATTTATAATGGGTACTGATTTGAAAAACAGGAAGACACTAAAACAAGACACTAAAAAACTATACCGAATCCGTTCTGAACTGGCTCATGGCGAAAAATCCATTATAAGCGTTGAAGATTGTAAAGATGCAATTTCTCATGCATATGCTCTTATACTTAAGTTTTTGTTCGATGATAAACTGAGACATATTCAAAACAATGAGCAATTTGTTGAATACATAGAAAATATAAAGTTTGCAGATAAACGAGAGGAAATATAATGTCTGAACAAACCACAACCATCATCTCTAAGGTTTGGGGGATGTGCGGGCCGCTGCGGGACGACGGTGTGTCCTATGGCGACTACCTGGAGCAGCTCACCTACCTGATTTTTCTGAAAATGTCCGACGAGTACGCAAAGCCTCCCTACAAGCGTCCGACCGGCATCCCGGCAGGCTGCGGCTGGGCGGACATGAACGACCTCAGAGGCGCGGAGCTGGAGGAGAAGTATAAAGCCATCCTGGAATCCCTGGGCGAGCAGGGCGGCACCCTGGGCAAGATCTTCAGGGGCGCTACCAACAAGATCAACAACGCCGCCATCCTGTACCGCATTGTCCAGATGATCGACAAAGAAAAATGGGTGTCCATGTCCACCGACGTGAAGGGCGAGATCTATGAGGGCCTGCTGCAAAAGAACGCCGAGGACGTGAAAAGCGGCGCGGGCCAGTATTTTACTCCCCGCCCGCTGATCCAGGCCATGGTGGAGTGTATCCGCCCAGAGCCCATGAAGACCGTGGCTGATCCCTGCTGCGGCAGCGGCGGCTTTTTGCTGGCAGCCCAGAGCTATCTGGCTGACCCGAAGCACTACAACCTGGACCGGGAGAAAAAGGAGTTCTTGAAGAAAGAGGCCTTCCGGGGCTGGGAGATCGTGCCCACCACCTTCAAGATGAGCCTGATGAATCTATACCTCCACAATATCGGCGACCTCTATGGTCAGGTGCCCATTACCCTTGGGGACGCCCTGCTCACAGATCCCGGCGAGCGGTTCGACTATGTGCTCACCAACCCGCCATTTGGCAAAAAGTCCGCCCTTACCTTCACCAACGAGGAGGGAGAGCAGGAGGAAGAGGATCTGGTCTACAACCGGCAGGACTTCTGGACCACCAGCTCCAACAAGCAGCTCAACTTCCTCCAGCACATCAATACTCTGCTGAAAGCCACCGGTAAGGCGGCAGTGGTGGTGCCGGACAATGTGCTCTTTGAGGGTGGAGCCGGCGAGACCATCCGCAAGAAGCTACTGGAGACCTGTGACTTCCATACCATTCTCCGTCTGCCCACGGGCATCTTCTATAAGCCCGGCGTCAAGGCCAACGTGATCTTTTTTGACAAGCGCCCGGCCAGCCCGGAGTGGCAGACCAAAGAGGTCTGGGTTTACGACCTGCGGACCAATATGCACTTCACCCTCAAGCAGCATCCCATGACCTTTAGGGATTTGCAGGACTTCATTCAGTGTTACAACCCCGAAAACCGGTATGAACGCCATGAGACTTGGAACGAGGAGAACCCGGAGGGCCGCTGGCGCCGCTTCACGGTGGAGGAGATCCTTGCCCGGGACAAGACCAGTTTGGATATCTTCTGGATCAAGGACAAGTCCTTGGCCGACTTGGACAACCTACCCGCCCCGGAGGAACTGGCCCAAGATATCATGGAGAACCTGCAATCAGCCATGGACGGATTCAGTGAGTTGTTGGCAGAACTGAAAAAATAGTTGCTTTTTTGGCTTTTTCAACCTGATGCAAACTCATAGTCCCATTTTTATATTTCAAAATTGAGAGATATAGTCAGCCGAGTTCCTCAATTTTTGATGGACTGTAAACAAAATTAAGGCCCTCTGGAATTTATTCCAGAGGGCCTTTGGTCCGAGTAGTGCGACTCGAACGCACGACATCCAGCTCCCAAAGCTGGCGCGCTACCAACTGCGCTATACCCGGATATTCGATTTTTCTGCATGATACCATGCGGAGAAGGAAAAAGCAAGTTTTTCGTGTCTGTGGGCAGTGCTGTGGTCAAGCCCGGTTTTGCGGGGGGATCTTCAGGCGGGGGATTTCCGCCGCAGGCTACTGTCCCAAGGACTTCCAGGCTTTCACTTTTTGGGGAATGGATAGGCTCTCTATCCTCCCAAATCACGCGTGCTGCCAACTACGCTACATTTGGTCATAGATATTTCTCCCGCCCGGGGGCGTTCTTCCCCACATACGTGCGGCAATATACTCTGCGATCCGCCGCGTTGGCACTCTGGCACCATCTTTTACTGGATCGGGGACAGCACGATGGGTTCATTTTATACCTCTCTATTTTACCTGTTTCTCCGCCAAAGTCAAGTCTATTCGCTTCCGGCCGGTATGTCGGAAAGGCCGTCCGGAGGCTATGGGGCCTCCGGACGGCTTGACCAGGTCTCTTCACTTGGAAACGCAGAGTCGATTGTTCTCCACGGTAAGCTTGGCGGTGTCACCGGCCTTGAGGGTGCCGTCCAGCATCTTCTCGGCCACGGCGTCTTCCACCTTGCTCTGGATGGCCCGGCGCAGGGGACGGGCCCCGTACTTGGGATCAAAGCCCTCCTTAGCCAGCTCTGCCACAGCCTCGTCGCTGGCATCCAGGTGGATGCCCATGGTCTCCATCCGGGCGGAGACGGTCTTCAGCATCCGCCGGGCCACTTCCCGGATGTCCTCCTCCGTCAGGGGGCGGAATACGATGATATCGTCGATCCGGTTTAGGAACTCCGGGCGGAAGGTCTGACGCAGCTCCGCCATCACCTGCTCCCGGGCGGTCTCGAACTTCTTTTCAGCGTCAGGATCGGAGTCCCGCTCCTCGGCGGAAAAGCCCAGCTTGCTGCCCATGGCAGTGAGGCTGCGGGCACCGATGTTGCTGGTCATGACGATGACGGTGTTCTTGAAGTCCACCGTCCTGCCCTGAGAGTCGGTGATCCGGCCGTCATCCAGAAGCTGCAGCAGGATGTTCCACACATCCTCGTGGGCCTTTTCGATCTCGTCAAACAGTACCACGGAGTAGGGCTTGCGCCGCACCTTCTCCGTCAGCTGACCGCCCTCCTCGTGGCCCACATAGCCCGGCGGGGAGCCAATCAGACGGGACACTGTGTGCCGCTCCATATACTCAGACATATCGATCCGGATCATGGCGTTCTCATCGCCGAACATGGCCTCTGCCAGGGACTTGCACAGCTCCGTCTTTCCCACGCCGGTGGGGCCCAGGAACAGGAAGGAGCCGATGGGGCGCTTCGGATCCTTCAGACCCACACGGCCCCGACGGATGGCCCGGGCCACGGCCTTTACGGCTTCGTCCTGACCCACTACCCGCTCGTGGAGGGTGTCCTCCATGTGCAGCAGGCGGGTGCCCTCATCCTCCGTCAGACGGGTGACGGGGATACCGGTCCAGCCGGCCACCACGGCGGCAATGTCGTCAGCGTTCACCGGGCGGTGCTGGGTGTTGTTCTTGCGGCGCTTCTCCCGCTCCATCTCCACCTGCTCCTGGTAGTCCTTCTCAATGTCCCGCAGCTTGGCGGCGGTCTCATAGTCCTGCTTCTCGATAGCAGCCTCCTTGTCCTTGGCCAGGGCGGCGATCTTCTCCTCCAGGCTCTTCAGCTCCGGGGAGATCTCCTCCGTCTCCATCCGCACCCGGCTGGCAGCCTCGTCCATCAGGTCGATGGCCTTGTCCGGCAGGAACCGGTCGTTGATATACCGGGCGGAGAGCTTCACGGCGGCCTCCAGGGCCTCGTCGGTGATCTGGAGGCTGTGGTGCTTCTCGTACTTCTCCCGCAGGCCCTTCAGGATCTCCAGAGACGCCTCCTGGCTGGGCTCACCCACCTGCACCGGCTGGAACCGGCGCTCCAGGGCGGCGTCCTTCTCGATATACTTCCGGTACTCGTTCAGGGTGGTGGCGCCGATCACCTGGATCTCGCCCCGGCCTAGAGCCGGCTTGATGATGTTGGCGGCGTCCACGGCGCCCTCGGCGCTGCCGGCGCCCACGATGGTATGGAGCTCGTCGATGAAGAGGATCACATTGCCGGACTTCCTGACCTCCTCCAGCAGCTTCTTAATCCGCTCCTCAAACTCACCCCGGTACTTGGTGCCCGCCACCATGCCGCTGAGGTCCAGGGACAAAAGGCGCTTGTCCAGCATCTCGTCGGGTACGTCGCCCATAACGATCTTCCGGGCCAGACCCTCAGCGATGGCGGTTTTGCCCACACCGGGCTCACCGATCAGGCAGGGGTTGTTCTTGGTGCGGCGGGAGAGAATCTGGATCACCCGCTGGATCTCCCCGTCCCGGCCGATGACCGGGTCCAGCTTGCCGGCCCGAGCGTCGGCGGTCAGGTCCCGGGTGAACTCCTTCAGGGTCTTGTTCTTGCCGTTATCCTCCTTTGCGGGGCTGGTGCCGGAGCGGCCGGGATCGGCGGCCTGACTCCGGGGCATCTCACCCAGCTTCTGCATCAGGGCTGTGTACAGGTGACGGGCATCCACGCCAGCGGTGCGCAGGATACGGACGGCCATATTGTTGCCTTCCCGCAGGATGCCCGCCAGCAGGTGCTCCGTGCCCACGTAGTTGTAGCCGCCCCGCATGGAGTCCTCCATGGCCAGCTCCACCACCCGCTTGGCGCGGGGGGTGAGGCCCTGGGCGGGATTGCTGCCGGGCAGACCGGCACCCACGCTCTTCTTGATGATCTCCACGATCATGTCATCGGTGAGGCCCGCCTCCGTCAGAACGGTGTGGGCCACGCCCTCCTCTTCCCGGATCAGGCCCAGCAGCAGGTGCTCCGTGCCCACGTAGCCGTGGCCCAGCTCACCGGCTGCCTCCTGGGAAAGCCGCAGGGCCTCCTCCGCCCTGGGCGAAAATTTGTTCTCATTCATAGTGTCTTACCTTCCTTTCCATGGGAAAGTCCCGTTTACTTGTTTTCCTTCTGCTCCTTGTGAGCGGCCTCCAGAGACCTGATCTGGTCCCGCAGCTCCGCCGCCCGCTCAAAGTTCTCCTGGTGCACAGCCTTCTTCATCTCCAGCTTCAGCGCGTTCATCTGGCGCAGATAGGCAAAGCGGCTCTGGTCCTCCTGGCCTACCAGCTCGTCCTTCTTTTCCTGCTTTGCCTCCTGCTGCTGGACAGGAGAGGCGCTCAGGGCCGGCATCTCGGCGAAGAAGTCGTCAAAGGGGTCCTCCAGCATCTTCATTCTCCGCCCCAGCAGGCTGGGCATGGGAGAGAAGAAATCGTCGAAGAAATCGTTTCCAAAGAGGCTGTTCCCGAAGAAGCTTTGCATCATCCGCTGGCTCTGGGCACCCAGCCGCTGGGTATAGCCCAGCTTTTCCGCGCAGTCGCTGCACAGGTGCTTCTCTTCCACATGGCCGTTCACGTTGCTCCGATACACAAAGGTAACTTCATTCTTACCACAATTTTCGCATTTCATAAATCAATTCCTCCTATCATCTGGAAACTGTGCGTGCTTATTGAAACATTTTTCCCCGCTGCCCGGGTCCCGGCTACACCTGCAGGATCAGCACCTGCTTCATGATGTCCGCCCGGACGGTGTCCCGGCTCTCCCGCGGGACCGCGGCCAGGGCCTTGTCGCCGACGGCGGCCAGAATGCTCCGACCTGCGTTCTCCTCCAGGGCGCCGGCCTGGACCAGATTGTTCAGGATGGCCCGAGCGGAGGCCAGGTCCACCTGGCTGCCCAGGGTGTTGATGACCTGCATCAGCAGCGTCTGGCGGTCTACCCGGACCCGGGTGATCCGGATGTAGCCATTGCCGCCCCGGCGGCTCTCCACGATATAACCCCGCTCCGGGGAAAAGCGGGTGGACATCACGTAGTTGATCTGGCTGGGTACGCAATTGAAGCGCTGGGCCAGGTCATTGCGCTGGACCTCCAGCACACCACCGTCCGTCTCCTCCAAACTCTCCTGCAGAAAGCTGGCAATCAAATCGGAAATCCCCACGGATGATTCCTCCCTTTCCAAAGAACGCCTCGTCTCTTTGACTTTGACTTTCTTTAACCTTTTGTTCTGTGTTTAGTATAACACGCCCGAGCAAAATGTCAAGAGCTGAATTTTGACTTTCTTTGACCTATTTGAAAACAATTTATGAACAGTTAGTCTTGACAAACGTCATTTTTGGACGCTTTCCCGTATTTTTTCGAAAATTTAACCATAGAATTTGAACGGCTGGTACTTGCTTTTTTTAATTTGTATGCTACAATAGGGGTACAATTCTGATGGAGGTGCTTCCCATGGCTTACAAAATCACTTCTGCCTGCGTGAGCTGTGGCT
>ERZ894232.200-NODE-200-length-87649-cov-14.667614_pt1 | contig 87649 bp, 69 predicted proteins | sample MGYA00380296_ERZ894232 | MGnify/ENA primary metagenome ERZ894232 (study PRJEB32331, sample SAMN06328433) | human gut metagenome | biome: human gut microbiome; feature: stool | host: Homo sapiens | collected 2014-08-14 ...
TTGCCTCCACCCGCATAGCGGGTGGATTTCTGTTTCGGAAGCTATGCTTCCTCAACTGGCTAAAGCCATATTAAAAACCAAAAAGCCCCCCGGAGAGAAAGGGGGCTTTTTGGTTGGGATCGCCGTATTCAGGGTGGGTCGGTGAGGAGAGAGCACCGTTTTCCCTGATTCGGAGGGAGGGAATAAAAGGGAGGAGAACAAAACCGTTTTCTTTTATGCAGAAGTTGTGCCAAATGCTTTGGTATGATATAATAGAAAGAAATGTATGAGGAATTTTTTGATAGGGAGAGGGGGAGATAGAAAAACAGAGAACTGATATGGATAAATATTGAACAGCAAGGCGCGGCTTAAGCCTAAAAAATAAACACGTGTGGCCGTTGTCGGTCGCGTCAGCCGAAATGAATCCAGGCCCCGCGTGATTTCATTGCTCCACAAAGGGGCACGCGAGGGGCACGCCCGTTTTCAGCCCCGCCTTTCGGCCGTGGGAGTCGGCGTCGTCGGGCGTCAAGGCGGGGCGCGAACAGGATTTTATCCGTCTGTTTCCGAGGGGCTCAGTCTTCCATGAATACCGGCGGCACGTCGGTCAGGGTGGCCACCATAACGGCCTTGATGGTGTGGACCCGGTTTTCAGCCTCGTCAAAGACCACCGAACGGGGCGATTCGAACACGTCGTCCGTCACTTCCAGGGCCTCCAGGCCGTATTTTTGATAGATGGCCTCGCCCACGGCGGTTTTGCGATCATGGAAAGCGGGCAGACAATGAAGGAATCGGCATTCGGGATTGCCGGACATTTCCATGACGCGCGCATTGACCTGGTAGGGCAGAAGAAGCTCGATGCGTTCCTTCCATACCTCGTCCGGTTCGCCCATGGATACCCACACGTCGGTATAGACGAAGTCGCATCCGGCCACGCCTTCGGCCACGTCGTCGGTACACAGGATGGTCGCGCCGCTTTCCTGCGCCACGGCCCGGGCTCGGGCCACGATGTCGGGGCTGGTCTGAAGCGCCGCGGGGGCCACGGAGCGGAAGTTCATGCCCAGTTTGGCCGCGCCCATCATGAGTGAATTGCCCATGTTGTAGCGGGCGTCGCCCAGGTAGGCGAACGTCGTTTCATGCAACGGTTTGGCGCAATGTTCCCGCATGGTGAGAAAGTCGGCCAGAATCTGGGTGGGATGGGCCTCGTTGGTCAGGCCGTTCCACACCGGCACGTCGGCGTGGCGGGCCAGTTCCTCCACCAGAGCCTGGCCGTGACCCCGGTATTCGATGCCGTGGAACATGCGGGACAATACCCGGGCCGTGTCCGCCAACGATTCTTTTTTTCCGATCTGAGAACCGGCGGGCCCCAAATAGGTGCAATGGGCGCCCTGATCGTATGCGGCCGTCTCGAACGAGCAACGGGTCCGGGTGGAATCTTTTTCAAAGATCAGGGCCATGCGTTTGCCTTCCAGAAAGCGGGGTTCCGTGCCGTTCCGGCGGGCCTGCTTGAGCCTGGCCGCCAGATCGATCAGAAAATGCAGTTCAGGGGCGGAAAAGTCTTCAATTTTTAAAAAATCGCGGTGTTTCAGGCTGAGCATGGGGTCCTCCCGACGGGCGGAATCGTTGAAGGCGCGACGCGTCGCGGCGGGCGTCGCTGTCCGAATCGTTGCTGAGCAATAACGTTTTGGCGAGCGGGGCTAGGCGTCCAGGTGAAGCATCATGCCCACTTCGTCGCATTTGTAGAACTTGGGGCACTTGCTGCACTCGGCCCAGACCACGGGCGGAATGGTTTCGCGCGCGATGGCCGAAAAACCCAGCGTCCGGAAGAACGGCTCCGCCAGGGTGAAGGTGAACACATGCCGCACCAGCAGACGCCGCGCGTCTTCAATGAGGGCCAACACCATAGCCCGCCCCAGCCCCTTGTTTTGCAGGGCCGGATGGACGGCCACGGATCGCACTTCGGCCAAATCCTCCCACAACACGTGCAGACCGCCGCAGGCCACCACCGTTTCGCGTCCGTTTACCGGCACGGTGATCACCCGGTAGTCCTGAATGCTCTGGTACAGATACAGAGGCCCGCGAGCGAGCATGATCCGGGCGGAGGCGAATTCGTTGATCAGGGCCGACATGCCGTCCACGTCGGCGATGGTCGCTTTGCGGGGGACGGGCGTCGACGGCAGGGCGGCGGGGTCGACGAGCGGCAGAAGAGTACCCCGGGCGTGTTCCTGGGGTATGGATGAAGCCGGGTACATGGCGCTTCTCCACAAGAGGCTGAGGTTGCCGACCGGTCAGGTCGAGCGGTGCAGATTAAACCACGCTTCGGCGCTTGGCAAGCCCCGTCGGGGCGGCTCCGGCGGCGTGCTGGTTTGTTGGGGGGAATGATGCTAGCATGTTTTCCGCTTTTCAAAATAATGCCGCATAGGTTGACGGGCGGCCCCGCGCGGGCCGACGGTTCCGGGGACGGAAATACGCGCCGAAGCGCGGACCTTTTGCGGAAAAACGGGATATTTCAGGCGGCGCGGGAGCGACAATGCGGCAGAGCATAAAACGATGGAGCGTATTGGTGGCGGCCCTTGGTCTGAGCCTGGGGCTGTGGTGGGGCGCGATCTGCCTGCCTCTGCGCGACGCGTTGCTCCATGCCGCCGGCGAGGAAGCCCCCGGACCGAGTGTGGTCGCCCGGCCCGAAAGCGAGGTCCCCGCGCCGTTTTTCCACTTCGCCTGGGGAGGCACGGCGTTTTTGCTGGCGTTGGGGGCATTGAGTTGGCGAGGGCTGCGCCGCGCCGACCGAAGCCTGAAAGCCGAAGAGGCCATGTCGGCGCGGCGCGCCGACGAAAAAAATGTTCTGGAAACGAAATTGCGGACGGCCAGGCGGGCGATGCGCGATATCCGGGCCTGGAACGGGCGCATGCTGGCGTCCGTGACCGAAGGGGTGCTGGCGGTCGACGCCGAGGGCCGGATAACCTGGTGCAATGCCGCGGCGTTGCGCAGGCTGGGCTACGATCGTGAAAGCGAGTTGCTCGGCCGTGACGCCCATCAACTTTTATGCCTTTCGCATCCGGACGGTTCCGCTTTCGACCGCGCGGATTGTCCTTTGTGCTCCGGACTGGCGCGGGGCGAAGCCGCGTCCGTGCCCCGCGTCAATCTGCGGCGGCGGGACGGCGCGTCTTTTCTGGCTTCGGCGCACATGGCGCCTGTTTGCGAGGACGGGCTGCCCCGGGGAGGCGTGCTGACATTCCTGGACGTGACCGATCTGCACGCTCACGAAGCTCTGCTGCGGACGGTATTCAACGCCTCCGTGGACGCTTATCTCATCTTCGGCGACGATCTCACGCCTCTGGACGCCAACGGCGCGGCGTTGCGGCTGTTCCGGGCGGCGGATATCGCGGCCTTGCGCGACGGAGCGTGGCCCGCCGCGCTTCAAACGGACGGCCGTCCGGCCGAAAGCCTGTTGCGTGAGGCGTTGCGGGCCGCGCTGGAAGCGGGGGAGGCGCGGTTGGAGCTGAACCTGAACGACGACGAAGGGCGGCCTCTGCCCTGCGAAACCACGCTGGTGCGCGTGGACCTGGGCGGACGTCGGGTCGTTTTCGTCACTCTGCGTGATGTGCGCGCCCTGCGGGGTATGGAGGATGCTCTGCGTCGGGAAAGCCGTTATCTGCAGATGCTGCTCGACGCCTCTCCTTTGGGCGTGATTATCGCGTCCGGCGAACAGCGCCGGGGCGGAGAAGACGCGGTGCGCTGGGTCAATCCGCGCGCCACCGAACTGACCGGGCTGGCCGTCGGCGACGAGCTTGCACCCGTTTTCGTTCATCCCGACGATTACGCCCTTATCCGCGGCGAGCTGGTAAAAAACGGCGTGGTGCGGGAACACGCCACGCAAGTATGCGCCCCTTCCGGTGAAATCCGGCATGTGTTCCTCACCGCCTTGCCCATGTCCTTCGAGGGCGAGCCCGCTCTTTTGCTGTGGATCGCGGACATCACGCCTCTGAAGGCCACCGAGCAGGCGTTGCGGACCGCCCGAGACGCGGCGGAGGCGGCCACCCGGGCCAAAAGCGATTTTCTGGCCCGCATGAGCCACGAGATACGCACGCCCATGAATGCCATCCTGGGTATGGGATATTTGTGCCTGCAAACCAAACTTGAGCCCAAGCAGAAAGATTACCTGAACAAAATTCAGGACGCTGCGCATTCGTTGTTGAGCATCATCAACGATATTTTGGATTTTTCCAAGGTGGATAACGACGCTCTGGCCCTGGAAAAAGCGCCCTTCCGCCTCAACGCGCTGCTCGAATCGGTCAGCGCGGCTATGGCGCCCAAGGCCGAAGGGAAGAATCTGGAATTTCTGGTCAGCATCGAGCCCCACATGCCCAACCTGCTGGTAGGCGATTCCCTGCGTCTGGCCCAGGTATTGCAAGTATTGGTGGGCAACGCCATCAAGTTTACCGAACAGGGCGAAGTCATGGTGCGGGTAGCGTCGGAGTCGGCAAACGGCCCGCTCCTGCAGGTTCATTTCAGCGTCAGCGACACGGGCATAGGCCTCAACGAGGAAGAACAGGAACGCCTGTTCCTGCCCTTCACCCAGGCCGACGGCTCCTCCACCCGCCGTTTCGGCGGCACGGGGTTGGGGTTGGCCATCAGCAAACGCATCGTGGACTTGATGGGCGGCTCCATTTGGGTGGAAAGTCGTCCCCATGAGGGCAGCGTTTTTCATTTCGTCGTGCCGCTTGAAGCGCAGCCCGGCGCTCCCGCCACGCCCTGGTCGCCCGCCCTGGGGTTCAGCGAGTTGAGCGCGCTGGTGGTGGACGACAATGCGGCCGCGCTGCGGGTGATCGGCGAACAGGTGGGCAGCCTCGGTTTCCGGGTGACCACGGCGGGGTCGGGGCGGGAGGCGCTCGAACTGCTGGAGCGCGCCCGGAACCGGGGCCTGCGGTACCGTTTTTTGATCCTTGACTGGCGTATGCCCGACCTGGACGGGCTGGAGACGGCCCATCTGGCCCAAAACTTGTTTTCCCCCCGGGAAGCGCCCGCCGTCATTCTGGTTTCCGCCGCCGTAATGGACTTCGAACATGATGTGCTGGCCGAAAACGGCATCCGCGCCTGTCTGACCAAGCCGGTATCCATTCCTCTGTTGCGCGATACCTGCGCCCGGCTGCTGGAAGAGGACGCGGCGCGCGGGGACGAAACGCGGCGGGAAGACAAGACGGACGCCGGGCCGGGCGAGTCCGTGACCGGAGCCCGCGTGCTCCTGGTGGAGGACAACGACATCAATCAGGAAATCGCCCGCTCTCTGTTGGAGGAGGCGGGGGTGGACGTGGATGTGGCCCGCAACGGCGCGGAGGCCGTGCGCATGGTGGAGCGGGCCGATGAGGGCGCTTACCGGATGGTGTTCATGGATATTCAGATGCCGGTCATGGACGGCCTGGAGGCCGCCCGTCGCATCCGCGCCCAAGGACATGAGCCCGAGGATCTGCCCATCGTGGCCATGACGGCCCATGCCCAGTCCAGCGACCGGGAAAAGAGCCTGCAAGCGGGCATGAACGACCACCTTGTCAAACCTCTGGACCCCGAGGAAGTGCGCCGGAGTTTGCGGGCATGGATTAAGAACGCGCCCGCCTTGCCGCGGGACGGCGGGGCGCGCCCGGCGACCGGAAGGCGGGATGCGCCGGAAGAGCGCCGCAACGGATCGGCCGACGTCGATACCCGGGACATACCGGGGCTGTCCCAGGCGGCGGGGCTGGAAAGCGTGGGCGGCAATCGCGTCCTGTACGCCAAGTTGTTGCGTCGCTTTCAGATTTCGTGCCGGGATACGGTGCGGGACATCCGCAGGGCTCTGGAACTGGCCGATGAGGAATTGGCCGTGCGTCTGGCCCACACCGTCAAGGGCGTGTCCGCCAGCCTGGGCTTCATGGCCCTTTCCCGCGCGGCGGCCGTGACCGAAAAGGCTCTTAAGGACAAGGAGCCGGAGTTCACCCTGGAAAAAACTCTGTTGCCCGTGTTCGGTGATGAACTGGAGCGCGCTCTGGCGGCCGTGGATATCTATCTCGAGGCGCTGCCCGCCGCCGAGGCCGCCGATAATTTGGGCGCGGTCTGCGAATTGCCCCGGCGGGAACTTACGGCGGACGAGTCGGCCGGGGCGGCGGACCTGCTGGGCAAGCTCCTCGCCAATCTGGAAGCCGATTGGGGAGCGGTTATGGACGGGCTGGAACATCTGACCCCGTTGCTGGAATGCACGGATTACGCGCCGCGTCTGAGCGAGCTCGTCGGCCATGTGGAAGGCTTCGACATTCCCCAGGCCCGCGCCGTGGCCCGCAAGATGGCCGAGGGTCTGAAAATCTCGGCCGCGACCGTGAACAAATAATCGGCCGCCGCCCTTATCGCCTTGTCTCCCCGTGCCGGACGGGCCATACTTTCGGACGGCCGGAATCGGGACGGCGCCCCGTGTTCGCCCGTTTCTTTTTCCGGCCGCGCGTTTTTCGATATTGTTCATAACGAGGAGCGTATCTCATGGCGACTCACGATTATTTTCAGGCCTTGCGCCAGGTGGTGACGGTCATCGCCTCCAGCCTCGACCCGCGCGAAGTGCTGGCCAGAGTGACGGAGCAGACGGCCCGGACCATGCGATGCAAGGCCTGTACCCTGCGTCTGCTGGATAAAACCGGGGAAATATTGCAGGCCAGCGCGGCCTACGGCCTGTCCCCGGACTACATGCGCAAGGGGCCGGTGGAGGTGGGCAAAAGCGGCCTGGACGGCGAGGTGCTGAAGGGCAAAACCATACACCTGCGCGACGCGACCGGCGACGGCCGTTTTCAGTACCCCGAGGCCGCCCGTAAGGAAGGGCTCATCTCCGTGCTGTCCACGCCGCTTATGGTGGACGGCAAGGCCATCGGGCTGATTCGCGTTTACTCCGACAGCGAACGCGATTTTACGCGGGACGAGAGCGAGTTCATGGAGGCCGTGGCGGGCGTGTCCGCCCTGGCTATTCAGAACGCGCGTCTGCACGCGGCCCTGCGCGCGGCCTTCGAGCTGCAAAACACCTACACGTATCAGGTTTTCGAGGACTGAGGTCATGGATAAAGTCAGAATAGGCATCAACGGATTCGGCCGTATAGGCCGCCAGGTGTTCCGCGCCCTCCACGCCCGGTACCGCGATACGGCCGAGGTGGTGGCGGTGAACGACCTGTTCGACGCGCAGACCAACTTTCATCTGCTGGAGTACGATACCAATTACGGCCGCGCCCATCTGGACGCCGTGGTGGAGGGCGACCGGGTCGCGGTGGGCGAGTGGACCGTCACCTGCCTGGCCGAGCGCGATCCGCACAATCTGCCCTGGGGCAAGTTGGGCGTGGATATCGTGGTGGAATCCACGGGTATTTTCCGGTCGGCCAAGCAAGCCCGCGTCCACCTAGACAACGGCGCCAAAAAGGTGATCATCACCGCTCCGGCCAAGGAGCCGGACCTGACCGTGGTGCTCGGCGTCAACCAGGATATGTACGACCCCGCCCGCCACCATATCGTGTCCAACGCTTCGTGCACCACCAACTGCCTGGCCCCCGTGGCCCTGGTGCTGCACAACGAGTTCGGCATACGGCTGGGCAACATGGTCACCGTGCACTCCTACACCAACGACCAGCGCATTCTGGACCAGCCGCACAAGGACCTGCGCCGGGCCCGCGCCGCCGCGTGCAACATTATTCCCACCGGCACCGGGGCGGCCAAGGCCGTGGCCGAGGTCATTCCCTCCCTGCAGGGACGTTTCAGCGGGTACGCTCTGCGCGTGCCCACGCCCACGGTATCCATTGTGGATTTTTCCGCCGTGCTGGAAAAAAGAGCCGATACCGCCGCTCTGCTGGCCGCTCTGCGCCGCTATGCGGACGGCGGCCTGCGAGGGATTCTCGGCGTCAGCGACAAGCCCCTGGTGTCTATGGACTTTAAAGGCGACCCGCGTTCGTCCATTGTGGAGGCCGAATACTGCGAGGTGCAGGACGGCACCTTGGCCAAGGTGGTCAGCTGGTACGACAACGAATGGGGTTATTCGTGCCGGGTGGCCGATTTGACCCGCTATTTTCAGGAACAGGGCCTGTAAATCACGCCGCGGCCGCGGACGGAGCGCGCTTCGCCCGCGGCCGCACCCTTCGGCGTTTTCCGCCGGACTTCCTTCTTGTTTCGATACGGATTTATTCCTTTTTCCTGCCGGAGCGCCCCGCTTACCGGTTGCGCGCCCGGGGGGCAAGCTGTTATGGAGGAATAAGGCTCGGTCGTATTGCGTCCCCCTTTCGGCGGGATGCGGATCTATTTTGAAGGAGTTGACGCGTATGAACGCTTCCCCAGTGTATTTCACCGATATGCGGTGCAAGGTCGGCACCAGTCTGCTTCAGAAACTTGAGACGCTGATCCGGCGAGCGGGTCTGGAACGCATCGACATGGACCAGAAGTTCGTGGCTATCAAGCTGCACTTCGGCGAGCCCGGCAATTTGTCTTTTTTGCGGCCCAACTTTGCCAAAACCGTGGCGGACGTGGTGCGGGAGCGGGGCGGCCGCCCTTTCCTCACCGACTGCAATACTCTGTATGTCGGCCGCCGCAAGGACGCCCTGGAGCACATGACCGCCGCCAATGAGAACGGCTACGGCATGTTGTCCACAGGCTGTCAGATTATTATCGGCGACGGCCTCAAGGGCACGGATGATGTGGAAGTGCCCGTGGAGGGCGGCGTTTACTTCAAAACCGCCCTCATCGGGCGGGCCGTCATGGACGCCGACGTATTCATTTCACTGAACCATTTCAAGGGGCACGAACTGGCGGGCTTCGGCGGCGCCATCAAAAACATCGGCATGGGCTGCGGCAGCCGGGCGGGCAAAATGGCCATGCACAGCAACGGCAAGCCTACGATAGACCCGGATAAATGCCGGGGGTGTCGCACCTGCACCCGTTTTTGCGCCCAGGCGGCCATCAGCGTGGGCGAGGACCACAAGGCCGTCATCGATCACGAAAAATGCGTGGGCTGCGGCCGGTGTATCGGCACCTGCAACTATAACGCCATCAACAACGCCAACGACGCCGACAGCCATGATCTCAACTGCCGCATGGCCGAATACGCCAAGGCTGTGGTGGACGGTCGTCCCCATTTCCATATCAGTATCGTGAACCAGGTGTCGCCGTTCTGCGATTGTCACGGCGAAAACGACGTGGCCGTGGTGCCCGATCTGGGCATGTTCGCCAGTTTCGACCCCGTGGCTCTGGATCAGGCCTGTATCGACGCGGTCAACGCCGCACCGGTTATCGAGTCGAGCGTATTGGCCCAGCGCGAACGCATCCATCACGATCATTTTACGGATATTCATCCCAAGACCGACTGGCGCAGTCAGATCGAACACGCCGAAAAGATCGGGCTGGGGACGGCCCGGTACGAACTTATCACCCTGTAACGCGTTCCGTCTTTTATCGGACGGGCTGCGTTCAGCCGCCTCCAAGCAGGCCGTAAGTCAAGGCCCGCAAAGCGCGCCACGGGTTTTCCCGTGGCGCGCTCGTAGTTAAAACGTTCTAATCGACCGGGCGGATTCAGTCGTCGCTGAGTCTCTTGCCGAACAGGCCGAGAACGATGGAAATGCACAAAAATCCCGCGCAGAGAAGGATAACCTTCAGACCGAGAGTCATACTATGCTCCTTGTGTTCCTGAATGGGGAAGAGGCCTCGTTCATGCCCGATATGAACTCGGACGGGGAACGGGCAGGCTTCGGGACGCGTTTCCCGACGAGGGAAACGGGTTCAGGCCGGGAGCGCGGGAGGAGCGAGGGAAAAGGGCAGCATGCCCCGGATTTCGAGCAGACCGGGAATGTGGCGATTTTCGCGCGGAAGCGGGATTTGGACGTAAAAACGGATAGGGAGGGCGGCGCGGGCAAGGACGAGAAGCGGGGAGGGCAGGCGATCCCGGCTCAGGGCGGCCTGTTGCGGCGCGTCGACGCTGCTCGTTTCCCAGTGAGCGGACGGGAGGGCTGGCGGCGGAGGCGCAAGGAGCGCGCGAGCCGCGACCGCCGGCGTGAACCCCTCCAACGCCGGAGAACGGGCCGGAGCGTCCTGTCCGCAGATCAGGAGAAGGATCGTGGCGATCCCCCAGAAGATTCCGCAGAAAGGATGTATCCGGCGGACGGGATTCATAGCGCTCCCCTATTGTTTTTTAATTCACAATAAGAAACACGCCGTTTTTCGTCAAGGTCCTTAGTCGATAAGCGCGCGTACTCATCGCGCCTCGGCATTGCCGGGATCGTCGGGGAGCTCTCGCGCGCCGTTTCGCGGGATGGAAAAGACGCTTACAACACCCGGCAGCCGTCTTCGGTGACGACCACCATATATTCCCAGCGCACGCCGCCCCAGCCGGGATAATACAGGCCGGGTTCCACGGTGACGATCATGCCGGGCAGAAGTTCGGTGGCGCTGCGCGGGCTGAGGCGCGGCTCCTCGTGGGTTTCCAGCCCCACGCCGTGGCCCAGGGAATGGGTGAAGGCTTCGGCCTTGCCCCGGGAGGCGAAATACTCCACGGCCGCCTGGTGGACTTCGCGCCCGGTCACGCCCGGACGGATACGGGCTATGGCCCGACGTTGGGCCTCGCGCACGGTTTCCAGCACGTCAAGGAAGCGTTCCGAGGGTTTGTCGCCTATCCAGAATGTGCGGGTCTGGTCCGAGCAGTAGTGCCCCAGGCGGGCCCCCTCGTCCACCAATACGTGGCAGTTGGGCGTCAGCACGGCGGGTTCGTCCGGCCGGTAGTGGGGCAGGGCGGCGTGGGCGTCTTTGGCTACGATAGGCGGAAAGCTGTTTTCCGACGCGCCGTTTTCACGGTAATATTTTTCAATGGCCCAGGCTATGTCGGCCTCGTCGCGGCCCACGGTCAGGATGGACGGCAGCCAGGCCAGCATATCGTGGTTGAGTTGCACCGATCGCTCGATCCGCGCTATTTCCTCCTCGTCTTTGACGACGCGCAGCTCCTCCACCAGTCCGTCGGCCTCCCTGAGGTCCAGGCCCGGTTCGATCCGGCGCACGTAATCCCACGACAGGATTTTGGCTTCAAAGCCCACCACGCCGGGAGCCTTGTCTTTGATGAGCGCCCGCACTTCCTCGGCAGGCGAGCCTTGATAAATGAATACCCGGTCGCGTTCCCACAGTTCGGCGGCAGCCTCTTCGTAGCGGGAATCCGTGCACAGCCAGTCGCGGCCGCTCCTGGTCACGATGAGGCAGCCCGAGCTTTCGTTGCACTGACCGTCGTGCAGTTCAAAGCCGGACAAATAATAGCGGTTGGCGGGGTGACTGACGAGCAGAGCGTCGAGTCCTTCCCGCGCCATGAGGCGGCGCAGGCGTTCGCGGCGGGCGGCAAAACGGTGTTGGTCCAACATAACATGCCTGTCTTTGGGGCAACCTGAAAAAGCGGGGCGCGGCCCGGCCGCCGTCGGCGACGCAGGCGGCGCGAAGCGGGGTTGTCGGTCCGAGCCGGAGGCAAAGCCCCCGGCTCCTGGTTTATTGCGCGGCGTTAAAAACGCCGGAAGGCTAAAAGTCCTGACCGCGTTTTTTCATGGACTGCATCCCGCCTTCGGCGTTGACCGAATCGATGCCCGCCCGTCGCATTTTGATCTGCATGTCGTAGGCCCGGGAGCCGGTATTGCAAATCAGGGCGACGGGACGGTCGCGCGGGATTTCGTGCATCCGGGCTTCGAGCTCTTCCATAGGAATGGCCAGCCAGCAGTCGGGGTGCTTCTCGGCCAGGGAGTGCCCGGCCTGCCCCGGTCGTCCGTCCACGAAGACGTAATGGTTTTCAGCCCGGTGTTCCCACAGGTCGAGGAATTCATCGGGGGTGACGACCTTGTGGCGGCCCGCCAGCACGTTATCCGCCACGTTGGCCACCGTGTTGACCACATCCAGGGCGGAGGCGAAGGGCGGCGCGTAGGCCACTTCCAGGTTGGCCAGGTCGTTGAGCGTGGGGCGCGCGAACTGAAGCATGGCGGCCACGGCGTCGATGCGGGCCTTGAGGGCGATGCCGTCGGTGCAGAAGCCCTGCATGCCGAGCACGCGGCGGGAATGTTTGTCCACCACCGCTTCCAGGGTCATCATGCTTTTTTCGGGGTAGAAGTGGGCTTTGTCGAGCTGTTCGATGGATACGGCCACGGCGTCGAACCCCGCTCGCTTGGCCTGGACCAGGGTCAGGCCGGTGCCGCAGGCGCTCATCTTGTTCAGCTTGACGCACCACGACCCGACCACGCCCTCGAATACCTCGTCGCCTCCGGCCAGGTTGGTGCCGATGACGCGCCCCTGGCGGTTGGCCAGCGAGCCCAGGGGCAGATAGGACTGCTCGCCGGAAAGGATATTGTGCACCACCACGCAGTCGCCGCCCGCGTAAATATCGGGATCGCTGGTCTGCATGTGATTGTTGACCACAATTCCCCCGCGCGGGTGGCAGACAAGGCCCGCGTCGGCCGCGATCTGCGAATTGGGGGTGACCCCCACGGAAAAGATCACGTGGTCGGCGTCCAGGGTGCGCTTGTCCGTAACCAACTGGCACACCGCGCCGTCCTTGCCCTTAAGCTCCAATACCTTTTCGCCGGTGAGCACGGTGACGCCCAGTTCCTCCAGGTCGTGTCGCGCCATGGCGGCCAGATTGGGGGAAAGCTGGGCGGGCAACAGATGGTCCAGCAACTCGATGACCGTGGTCCGGATGCCCCACTGATCGGCCAGAGCCACGGCCATTTCCAGGCCGATGAAGCCGCCGCCCACGATGACGGCGTGGTTTATCTTTCGGGCCGCGCAGTCCGCCTGAACGGCCTGGGCCGCCTCCAGACAGGTGACGGTGCCGACGTTTTTGAGGTCGTGGCCGGGAATGGGCGGCACTTTGGGCGTGCTGCCGGTGGCGATGACCAGCTTGTCGTAGGCGAGGTCGCGTTTTTCGCCGTTGACGGTGTTTTCCACGGTCACGGTTTTCTGCTTGCGGTTGATGGACAGCGCCCGGGTCTGGGTCAGCACTTCCACGCCGCGCAGTTTTTCAAAAAATTCGGGGGTACGCAGCACATGGGCCGAAGTCTGGCGCAAAGCATCCATAGACCCCACGTCGCCGGATACGAAATACGGAATGCCGCACCCTCCGTAGGAAATATAGGTGCCCTGGTCGATCATGGTGACATGGCTGTCGGGCTGAAGACGTTTATAGCGGCAGGCGGCCTTGGGTCCCAGGGCCACCCCGCCGATAACCAGAACTTGTTGTGCCATGTAACTAACCTCGCGGCAAAAGAGATAAAAGGGACAAGCGCGGCCCCATGCCACGACTTGCCGTTCCCCAACATACAGGAGATCCGCAAGGTAAGGCAAGCCGCAGATGAGAATGAAACGCCGAAAAATGGACGGGCCTCGCGGGGGGGGCTCGCATCCGCCCGCGTCCGCCCGCGTTCGGCGGAGGAAGGAGCCCCTCCCCGGCTTCATGGGCGAAATGTTCTAAAAAGCCGTATCCCGCGCGCTTTGTCGCGCGGGATACGGCTGAATGTCGGGTCGAGGCACGGCTCGCCCCTTGCGGGGACGCGGGGGCGGAGCCCCCGTTCTTTCTTAGCGCCGCTTGCGTTGTTCCGCGAGCACCATATCTTTGAAGCAGGCGAAGAAGGAGCGGCAGTCGGTGGGGCCGGAGGCCGCCTCGGGGTGGTGCTGGACGGTGATGACGGGTTTGGTCGGGTGACGAAAGCCCTCGACGGTGTGGTCGTTGAGGTTGATGTGGGTGGGTTCGATGTGCTCGGGCAGCACATGGAAGCCGTGGTTCTGGGAGGAGATTTCGATTTTGCCCGTGATGAGGTTTTTGACCGGGTGGTTGCAGCCGTGGTGGCCGAATTTCAGCTTGGCGGTGGCGCCGCCCAGGGCGTGGGCCAGCAACTGGTGTCCCAGGCAGATGCCCGCCACGGGGTAGGCGTCGGCCAGTCGGGCGATGGTGGCGATTTCGTCCTTGAGGGTGGCCGGGTCGCCCGGTCCGTTGGACAGGAAGATGCCGTCCGGGGCCACGGCCTTGACTTGCTCAAAGCTGAAGGATGGCGGCACGATGAGCAGTTCCATGCCGTGAGCCGCGAGCAGGCGCAGAATGTTCCACTTGACGCCGAAGTCGTAAACCACAATGCGCACGGAGGGCGCGCCGTCGGGGCCGACGCCGGAGGGCCAGTCGTAGGAGCCGTCGGCGTTGAGAGTCGCCGCTTCGGGGCGGCCGCCCTTGCCCCAGGGATGGCCGCATTCGGCCGCCCACCTGTAGGGGGCGTCCGGGGCCACGCGGGGCACCAGATTCTGGCCTTCCATACTCGGCAGACGGCGGGCCCTGGCGGCCAGGACCTCGGGGTCCGGTTCGGAGGTGGAAACCACCCCGCGCATGGCCCCGTGGGTGCGCAGGTGCAGAGTCAGAGCGCGGGTATCCAACCCTTCCACTCCGGCCACTCCGTGGCGAGCGAGAAAGGCGGGCAGACTTTCGGCGGCGCGCCAGTTGGAGGGCTCTTTGCAGCACTCCTTGACCAGCAGGGCCGAAAGATGAACGCGGCCCGACTCCATGTCTTCCGGATTGATGCCGTAATTGCCCACCAGCGGCCAGGTCATGCACACCATCTGGCCGGTGTAGGAGGGGTCGGTGATAAGTTCCTGATAGCCGGTCATGGCCGTGTTGAAGATAACTTCCCCCCCGGCTTCGTCGATGGGGCCGGTGAAGGATTCGCCTTCCAGAAAAAAGCCGTCTTCGAGGGCGAGCAGGGCTTTCATGCGTTCTGTCCTTTGGCGGTGGCTGAAGCCTGGTAGTAAGCCTGGAGGCTTTCCACGCGGATGTCGCCGTTCTGCATGGCGTTGATGGCGCGGGCGATGGCGCGCGCGCCCGACATGGTAGTGGTGTACGGCACCCCGTAGTGCAGGGTGGCTTCGCGGATGGCCCGGGAATCGTTGGCCGTGCGTTTGCCCGAGGCGGTGTTGATAATCAGCGCCACCTCGCCGTTTTTGATCATGTCCACGATATTGGGACGGCCTTCATACATCTTGAGCACCGTCTGCACCTTGAGCCCGTCGCCGCGCAACAGCGAGGCCGTGCCCGAAGTGGCGATAAGCTCGAAGCCCAGGTTGGCGAAGGCCTTGGCCACCTCGGCCACCTGAGCCTTGTCGCGGTCGTTGACCGACAGGAACACCTTGCCCCAGCGGGGCAGCTTCTGTCCGGCGGCCAACTGGCCTTTCAGGAAAGCTTCCTCAAAGCTGGAGGCGATGCCCATGACCTCGCCGGTGGAACGCATTTCGGGGCCGAGCAGAATGTCCACGCCCGGGAAGCGCTTGAAGGGGAACACCGCTTCCTTCACCGATACGTAACCGCCCTTGCGCATGGACCAGGGGTCCAGCTCCCGAAGCGTCTTGCCCAGCATGATCTGGGTGGCCAGGCGGGGCAGAGGCACGCCCGTGGCCTTGGACACAAAGGGCGCGGTGCGCGAGGCGCGGGGGTTCACCTCCAGAATGAACACCATGCCGTCCTTGACGGCGAACTGAATGTTCATGAGGCCCACCACGCGCAGCTCTTTGGCCAGTTCCACGGTCTGGCGGGTGATTTCGTCCACGATGTGGTCCGACAGCGAGTAGGGCGGCAGCACGCAGGCCGAGTCGCCGGAGTGGATGCCCGCCTCCTCGATGTGCTCCATGACCCCGGCCACGTAGACGTCCTTGCCGTCGGCCAGGGCGTCCACGTCCACTTCGATGGCGTTTTCAAGGAACTGGTCGATGAGGATGGGATGTTCGGGGGTGTCGGTGCCCACCACGGAGCGGAAATAGTCGGCCAGGTCCTCCTCGTCGTACACCACCATCATGGCCCGGCCGCCCAGCACGTAGCTGGGCCGCACGATGACCGGATACCCGATGCGGGCGGCCACTTCTTTGGCCTCGGACAGCTTGGTCACGGTGCCGTTGGCGGGCTGGCGCAGGTGCAGCTTTTGCAGCAGCGCCTGGAAGCGTTCGCGGTCCTCGGCGCGGTCGATGGCGTCGGGGCTGGTGCCCAGGATGGGAACCCCGGCCCGCTGGAGCGGTACGGCCAGATTGAGGGGCGTCTGGCCGCCGAACTGCACGATGACCCCGGCGGGCTTTTCGAGGCGGACGATGTGCATCACGTCTTCGAAAGTCAGGGGTTCGAAGTACAGACGGTCCGAGGTGTCGTAGTCGGTGGATACGGTCTCGGGGTTGGAATTGACCATGATGGCCTGTACGCCCTCGTCCCGAAGGGCGAAGGACGCGTGGCAGCAGCAGTAGTCGAACTCGATGCCCTGGCCGATGCGGTTGGGGCCGCCGCCCAGGATGATGACCTTGTCGCGGTTTTCGGCCTCGATTTCGCGCCCCGATTCATAGGTGGAATAGAAATAGGGGGTGTAGGCCGGGAATTCGGCCGCGCAGGTGTCCACCAGATAATAGGTGGGCTCGGTGCCCGTGGCCCGGCGCAGGGCGGCCACGTCGCCTTCGGGCCGCTTCCACATTTCGGCCAACTGGCGATCCGAAAAGCCGTACCCCTTGGCCTTGCGCAACAGCGTCACCAATTCGGGGTTGTCCGGGGTCATGGAGTTGCCGAGGGCAAAGTCGCGGATGGCGGATTCCATGTCCACGATGTCTTTGATCTGGCGCAGGAACCAGGGGTCGATGGCCGTGAGGTCGAATATTTCCTCCAGGCTGAAACCGGCCAGCATGGCCTGGCGCAGGGCGAACAGACGCTTGGAGTTGGGGGTGCGCAGGCGGGCGGCGATGTCGTCGCGGTCGGGCAGAGGGGCGCGGAAGGCGCTGCCCAGACCCGGCGCGCCCACTTCCAGCGAGCGCAGTCCCTTTTGCAGGGCTTCCTTGAAAGTGCGGCCGATGGCCATGGTTTCGCCCACGCTTTTCATGGACGTGGTCAGCTCGTCCTTGGAGCCGGGGAATTTTTCAAAGGTGAAGCGCGGAATTTTGACCACGCAGTAGTCGATGGCGGGCTCGAAGCTGGCCATGGTCTCGCGCGTGATGTCGTTGGGAATTTCGTCCAGGGTATAACCCACGGCCAGCTTGGCCGCGATTTTGGCGATGGGAAAGCCCGTGGCTTTGGACGCCAGGGCCGACGAGCGGGACACCCGGGGGTTCATTTCGATGACCACAAGTTCGCCGTTGGCCGGATTGAGGCCGAACTGCACGTTGGAGCCGCCGGTTTCCACGCCGATTTCGCGCATGATGGCGATGGAGGCTTCGCGCACCTTCTGATATTCGGCGTCGGTGAGGGTCATGACCGGGGCCACGGTGATGGAGTCGCCGGTGTGCACGCCCATAGGGTCCAGGTTTTCGATGGAGCAGATGATGACGCAGTTGTCGTTTTTGTCGCGCATCACCTCCATTTCGATTTCCTTCCAGCCCAGAACGGACTGCTCGACCAGCACTTCGCTGGTCAGACTGGCGTCCAGGCCGCCCGCCGCGATTTCCTCCAGGTCTTCCTGGTTGTAGGCCACGCCGCCGCCCGAGCCGCCCAGGGTGAAGGCGGGCCGGATGATGAGGGGAAAGGGCATGGTGGCGGCGATGCGGCGCACGTCGTCCATATTGCGGGCGATGACGCTTTTGGGCACCTTGAGGCCGATGCGTTCCATAGCTTCGCGGAACAGTTCGCGGCTTTCGGCCTTTTCGATGACGTCGGCCCTGGCCCCGATGAGTTCCACGCCGCATTCGTCGAGCACGCCCGTTTTGGCCAGGGCCAGAGCGGTATTCAGGCCGGTCTGGCCGCCCAGGGTGGGCAGGATGGCGTCGGGCCGCTCCTTGCGCACGATGGCCGCCACGGTGTCGGGTTCGATGGGCTCGATATAGGTCCGGTCGGCCATGCCGGGGTCGGTCATGATGGTGGCCGGGTTCGAGTTGACGAGCACCACTTCGTACCCCTCTTCCTTGAGGGCCTTGACCGCCTGGGTGCCGGAATAATCGAATTCGCAGGCCTGACCGATGACGATGGGGCCAGAACCGATAACCATGATTCGCTTGAGATCGCCGCGCCTGGGCATGCCCCCGCTCCTGCTGTAGGGTTAAACTTGGATGTAGTTACACTCTGGACCCGTGATAATCAAGCGTCTTGCGGGAGGGTCCCGGGCCCGGAAAAGAACGCGAGCGCGGCTCGGCCGCGCTTTTGCCGCGGGGCGGGGAAGCTCCGGAGCGCGAAAAAGCGGGCTTGCCTATTTTTAGGGGATATGGTAGCGCTGTACGGACACGTCGGGATCGCCATTGCGGAAACCCCGACCGCTGCACCTTATGAAGGAGAATACGGAATGAAAAAGCTTATTACGGCGTTGGTGATGGTGTTGGCGTTCGCGGTGTCCGCGTCCGCCGCCGTCAAGGAATTCGAGACCGTGAAGATGGACGTGCCGGAAGGTTGGGTGACTCAGGCCCAGGGCCCGGTGACCGCCGCCGTCGCCCCCGATCAGAGCCGGGGCGTGACCGTCATCGTGGCGCCCGCCCAGGGGCAAGACGCCAAAACCATTGCCGAAACCGGCGCCAAGGCCGTCAACGGCACGGACCTTCGGGCCGAGGGCGACGGCTGGATGTTCAACTTCGATCAGAACGGCCAGAAGGGGTCCATGCTGGTGCGCGTGGCCAAGGATCAGGCCATGGTGATCACCCTGATCGGCGAAGGCCCCGAAGTGTTGAATACCGCCAAGAGCGTGGAATTCAAATAGTCCCCCGCGACAGTCCGAATCGCGTTTGGGCGCGTTCTTCCGTCGCTTCGACGAAGAACGCGCTTTTTTTGACCGCGGGTCGGCGGCTTCAGCGAAGCGCCTGTGGTCGACGCTTCTCCCCGGGGGCGGGCGCTCATGTTTGACGCTTGACACAATCCCGCCGCGTATTTATGGTATCTGCACCACGTAAGGGGAGTAGCTGGGTTCCTGAAACCCGGGCAATGTCAACAGCATGACCTCACGGTCTGGCATTGCCGTCGGAGTTTTCCGACAAGCAAGACCTTCTGGCAAACTGCCGGAGGGTTTTTTTGTTTCCTCCGGCCCAACGGAGGAAGACATGCTCGGCGCTTACACCATCTGGCATTTTCTGGCTTTCATGGCCATCGTCGTGGTCTGTCTGTGGGTGGATTTGCACGCCCACAAGGCGGACCAGCCCATTTCCATGCGCAACGCCCTGTTGTGGTCCATTTTTTGGATCGCGCTGGCCTGCGCTTTCGGCGTATACGTGGGCGTCACCCACGGCATAGGCCACGCCTCGCTCTATTTTTCCGGGTACCTGCTGGAAAAATCGCTGTCTGTGGACAACCTGTTCGTGATCATGGCGATTTTCGGCTCGTTCTCCATCAAGGATCAGTACCAGCATCGGGTGCTGTATTACGGCATCGTCGGCGCGCTGGTGCTGCGCATGGCGTTCGTGGCGGCGGGCAACTCGCTGGTGCAGATGTTCGGTCCCTACGCTTTGGCCGCCTTTGGTCTGTTTGTGCTGTGGTCGGCCTGGAAAATGTGGCAGCACATGCGCTCCCCTCATGAAGAGGTGCAGGATTATTCCACCCACTGGTCGGTGCGCTTCACTCAGCGTATTTTGCCCGTGGCCCATCATCTGCACGGGCACGATTTTTTCGTCAAAGAACCCGCCCACGCCGATCGGCCGGAGAGCAAGCTGGTGTGGAAGGCTACGCCCCTGTTCCTGTGCCTGGTGGTGGTGGAATTGTCCGACGTGATGTTCGCCTTCGACTCCATTCCGGCCATCATCGCCATCACCCAGGACCCCTTTTTGGTTTACACCAGCAACATTTTCGCCATCCTCGGTCTGCGGTCCCTGTATTTTCTCATGGCCGCGGCCAAGCGTTATCTGATTCATCTGGAAAAAGCCGTTATCGCCATCCTGGCCTTTATCGGGCTCAAGATGCTCCTGAGCGTGGCCGGGGTGATTCATCTGTCGCCCATGCTCAGCCTGGCCGTAGTGGGCGGTCTGCTGGCTCTGGGCATTGTCGCCTCGCTGGTATTTCCGGAGCGCAAGTCCGCTTCCGGACCTGGCGCGGGCGGTTCTCACTCTTAACTTTAAATGACGTCATTTCCCTCGTCCGCGCTGCCGGGCGCGGACCCATCCCGACAGGAGAAACGCCATGAGCAATTTTTTCGATACCCTGACCCGTCATCCCGAAACCCTTAAAAACGCGGCCGGAGGCGCTCTGTCCGATCTGGGCGGCATGGGCCGTTCCGTCATGGATGCTCTGGGCAAAAACAATATGGGCGGCATGCTGGGCGCCGGGGCCGTGGGCGGCCTGATTGGCGCGCTGCTGGGCAAGAAAGGCCGCGACCTGGCCGGAACCGCGCTGACCCTGGGCGGCACGGCCGTGGCCGGGACCCTGGCCTGGAATTTCTATAAAAAATGGTCGGCCCGGAACGGCGCCGCGTCGGGCTCCGCCCCGGCCGGAAACAGTCCGGTCGAGCCGGTATCCGGACATGCGCCCGAAACTTCTTCCGCCCCGGCCGGGTGGAATTTCGGAAGCGCCTCTCCCTCCGCGCCCGCCGCTGCGCCTGCCGGGCACAGTCCCGACGACGACACCGCTTCGCTGCTGCTGGAGGCTATGGTGTTCGCCGCCCGCGCCGACGGGCATATCGACGCGGCGGAACAAAGCCGCATCAACGACGCCGTGCGGCACATGTTTCCGAATCAGGACGTGGCGTCCCTGCTGGATCCGCTTATGACGCGCCCCATCGACCCCCGCGTCCTGGCCGGGCGGGTGCGTTCCCCGGAACAGGCCCGCGATCTCTACCGTCTGTCCTGCGCCATTATTGAAACGGACCAGTTCATGGAGCGCAGCTATCTGAACGGGCTGGCCGAGGCCTTGGGCATAGGGGCCGAAGAGCGGGATCGCATGGAGGCCGAGGTGGCGGCGACCAAGCGCGACGGGGCGCAATAGGGCCGAGCTTTCCGTATGAGCGGCGGGCATCCGCCGGGACGCCCGCCGCATGCGCTTTAATCGCATCCCCGGTCATTGCGCCGCGCTTTCGCCGGGAGCATTCCATGTTTGCCTCTGCCGGGCGGGAAGCCCGGCTGCCTCAACCGGACTTCCCTTTACTTGCGCATGGCGCGCAGGCCGTTGGCCACCACCAGCAGACTGGTGCCCACGTCGGCGAATACGGCCATCCACATGGTGGCCTGCCCCAGCACGGTCAGGATCAGGAACAGAGCTTTCACACCCAGGGCCAGGGTGATGTTCTGCATAAGAATGGCATGGGTGGCGCGGGACAGGCGGATAAAGCGCGGTATCTTGCGCAGATCGTCGTCCATGAGGGCCACGTCGGCCGTTTCCATAGCCGTGTCCGTGCCGGCGGCGGCCATGGCGAAGCCGATATCGGCGCGGGCCAGAGCCGGGGCGTCGTTGATGCCGTCGCCGGCCATGCCCACCACGGCGCCTGCCGCCTGCAGTTCCTCCACCGCGGCCAGCTTGTCCTCGGGCAGCAGATCGCCCCGGTAGCCGTCCACACCCGCTTGGCGAGCGATGGACGCGGCGGTATGCTCGTTGTCGCCGGTCAGCATCAGTGTGCGCACGCCGAGAGCGCGCAGTTCGGCCACGGCTTCCACGCCGCTGTCGCGCAGGGTGTCGGCCACGGCGAACAGAGCCTGCGGGCCGTTGTCTCCGGTCAGAATCACCACGCTTTTCCCCTGCTTTTCCAGGTCGCGCACCCGTTTTTCCAGATCGCGGGAGCCGTGACCGTTTTCGTCCGCCAAACGCAGGTTGCCCAGGCGCCAGAGGCGGCCGTCGATGACGCCGCTCACGCCTCGGCCGGGCAGGGCCTGGAACTCGTTCACATCCATAAGTGCGAGGGAGGCGTCGTCGGCCCGGGCCGCTTCGGCCACCGCCCGGGAAACCGGGTGGTCCGAACGGGCGGCCAGACTGGCCGCCAGAGCTGCGGCCCGTTCGGCGGGCAGGTCGCCCAGCGAAGCGAAGTCCGTTCGGCGGGGCTTGCCGTGGGTCAGCGTGCCGGTCTTGTCCAGGGCCACCCACTGCAGCTTGCGGCCCAACTCCAGAAACGCCCCGCCCTTGATCAGAAGGCCGTGCCGGGTGGCGGCGGCCATGCCGCCGACCAGGGTGACCGGGGTGGAGATGACCAGAGCGCAGGGGCAGCCGATGACCAGGATGACCAGGGCGGTGTATATCCAGTCCAGCCACGCGCCCCCCAGAAACAGGGGCGGAATCAGGGCGATGAGGGTGGCCGCCAGAAATACCGCCGGGGTGTAAACGCGGGCGAAATTGTCCACAAAACGCTGGATGGGCGCGCGGCTGCCCTGGGCTTCCTCCACGGCATGGATAATGCGGGCCAGAGTGGTATCGCCCGCGGCGGCGCCGACCTCGAACTCGAACGAGCCCGACTCGTTGATGGTACCGGCAAAGACCGGATCGCCCACGCTTTTGTCCACGGGCAGGCTTTCACCGGTGATGGGGGCCTGGTTGACGGAGGACCGGCCGTCGACGATCACGCCGTCCAGGGCCACGCGCTCGCCGGGTCTGACCCGCACCCGCGCCCCCACGGGCACTTGGCGGGCGTCCATGTCTTCCCATACGCCGTCGGCCCGCAGCACGGCGGCCGTTTCGGGCGTCAGGCTGAGAAGTTCCCGAATGGCGTTGCGGGCGCGGCCGAAAGATTTGGCCTCGATGGCCTCGGACAGATTGAACAGCACCATGACCATAGCCGCTTCGGGGTACTGGCCGATGAGCACCGCCCCGGTCACGGCCACGGACATCAGGGCGTTGATGTTCAGGTTGAGATGACGGACGGCCAGCCAGCCCTTGCGGTAGGTGGTCAGACCGCCGCACAGAATGGCGGCCACGGCGAAGAGCAGCGGAAGCCAGGCCGCGAGAGACGATCCGCCGCCGGTCCAACCCTCGAACGCGCCCCCCTCGCGCAGCCAGTGAAAGACCTCGGACGCCAGGGCCAGAACTCCGGCCACGGCCAGCCTGCGCCAGGGGACGGCGGGTTCCGTGGCGGCGTCGGCGTTCCGCGCGGCGGCCGCTCCGGCCGGAGTCAGGGCTTCGGGCGTCATGTCGATGGAGCGCAGCGCCGCTTCGATGGGAGCGGTGGACGGCAGGTCGTGATCCACCGTCAATACCCGCTGCATAAGATTGAATTCCAGGCCCCGGATACCGGGCACGGAGGCGAGTTTTTTGCGGATCAGCGCCTCTTCGAGAGGGCAATCCATATTCAGGATGCGGTATACGGCCCGGGTGGCCGAAGCCGCGTCCGCCACGGCCGGATCGAGCGGCGCGGGCGCGGCGTGGTCGTGACGGCAGCAGCAGGAGCCATGTTCGTGTGGGTTGTCATGCTTGTGTCGGCGGGTGTGTGCTTCGTCTTCCCCGCCGCCCGGATCTTCTTCGCCCGCCCCCCCGTCGTGGGGAGACGCTTCGGAGTGACGCTCGTGTCCGCAACCGGCGTGGTCGCGGGCGGGAGCGGTTTCGCGGTGGACGGGGGTTCCTTTGGCGCAGCGCACACCCAACGGATGGATGTGGCCGCAGGAGCACGCGTAGGAGTTTACGGCGCTGTTCATACTGACTCCGCTTGGAAAAAGGACTGTGGTGAACCGGTCGGGACCGGTTCGGGCTTTCTGTGTTTAAGCTAAGGTCTATAGCGACTATAGGGTCAAGGTTTTTTTTGAAATTTTTTTTACCTGCCGGAGTCGCGAGCGCGGCTGCCTTTTTCTCCCGCCTTTGACGGGGGCGGAGCCCATAGTTACTTTAAGCTTCAAGCGCGGCGCGCACGCCGCCGGGAGGGCGTTGATGAAGCTGAAGATCGGCGAACTGGCCAAAAAGTCGGGCTGCCCGGTGGTCACCATCCGGTATTACGAAAAGGAGGGCCTGTTGCCTGAACCGGATCGCAGCGGCTCCAATTACCGTTTGTACGACGAAGCGGACATGGAGCGCCTGCGCTTCATCCGGCATTGCCGCCGCCACGGCATGAAACTGGCCGAAATCCGCGAGCTTTTGGCCTTCAGGGATCATCCCACCCGCAGTTGCGACTGGATCAATACTCTTGTGCAACGGCATATCGACAACGTGGAGGCGCAGATCGCCTCCCTGACTCAGCTCAAGGCTCAGCTCGAGCAGCTTTTGCACGCCTGTTCCGGGGGCAGCGCCGGGCGCTGCGGCATTTTGGAAAGTTTGAGCGCGCCTTGCCCTTACTGCGAGGATCTGCGCTGCCGCGAAACGCCTCCGGAACCGGACAGGCCGGTCGGGCGGGGCAAGGGCCTTTTCAAAAAATCCTGAAAACGCGGCGAAGGCGGGAAAAGAGAGACAAGCCCGGAACCGGGCGGCCAATCAGACGTCGAGTTCCGGGGGCATGGCCTGAAGCGCATGGGGCGCGGCGACGGCGGCGGTTTCAGGGTCGGCGAAGTGCAGGGCGATATCGCGGAAGCTGTCCTTGACCGCCGCGAAGCAGTTGACCACGTTGGGATCGAACTGGGTGCCGCTGCCCGCCATGATGATGGACGCCACTTCATCGTGGGGCAGAGCGGGCTTGTACACCCGTTTGCTGGTCAGGGCGTCGTACACGTCGGCCACGGCCATGAGCCGGGCCGACAGGGGAATCTGTTCGCCCCTGAGCCCCTGCGGGTAGCCCTTGCCGTCCCATCGCTCGTGGTGGCAATAGGCGATCTCGCGCGCGATCTGCAAAAAGGAGTTGCCGCCCAGCTTGCGTTCCGCCGCCTCCAGGGCATCGCGGCCGTGGATGGTATGCATCTTCATCAGCTCGAATTCCTCGGGCGTCAGGCGGCCGGGCTTGAGCAGAATCGAGTCGGGCATACTCACTTTGCCCACATCGTGCAGGGGCGCGGACAGATACAGCCATTCCACCGTATTTTCGTCCAGCATGGAGGCATAGGCGGGCAGGGTGCGCATGTGTTCGGCCAGGGTGCGCACATAGTTCTGGGTACGTTTGATGTGACCGCCGGTTTCGGGATCGCGCCATTCGGCCAGGGTGGCCATGGCTTCAATGGTGACTTCCTGGGTAAGGGCCAGTTGGCGGGTGCGCTCGAGCACCAGGCGGTCCAGTTGATCGCGGTGTTTTTTGAGTTCGAGTTGGTTGCGCACCCGGGTTTTGACCAGGGCGGGCTGGAAGGGCTTGACGATGTAGTCCATGGCGCCCAGGTCCAGGCCGTGGGCCTCGTTGCCCGAGTCGTTCTGCGAAGTGACGAACAGAATGGGGATGCCGGCTGTGGCCGGATCTTCCTTAAGGCGACGGCACACCTCGTAACCGTCCATGCCGGGCATGATCACGTCCAGCAAAATGATATCGGGCGGGTTGGGGCCGTGAGCCAGACGCAGGCAGGAAAGCCCGTCCTTGGCCACTATCAGGGTAAATTCGTCCTTGAGGGCTTCAACCAGAATCCAGATGTTTTCCGGGGCGTCGTCCACGATGAGCACCCGGTTGTTGGCGTGGGTTTCCATGCTGTCTCTCGAAGGTGTTTCCCGTTCCACGCGGTTATCCGGATCGGGTCGTGGAGCGCTTGTATTTATATAATGAAGGGCAAGAGCGACGCAAGCGGGAGCGCCGACCGCGTATACGCTTCCCTGAGGATTATTTTTGTGGTATTTGTCATGACATAATGAACGCGAGGATGGAGCAAGCGACGCGAGGCCGGCCGCCGCGCGCCGCCCTTTGCACGGGGGGCCACGCTTGAAGCCGATCTCAGGCCGGAGAATATGAAGCGCCGCATCGCCATTATCGACGACAGCCGCGCCAAGCGCGCCGCTTTGGCTTATGTGCTGCGGGATTCTTTCGACATCTCCGCCTACGGATCGGGCCGGGAGGCCCTGCCCGATCTGCTGCGATGCCCGCCCGATCTTATCCTGCTGGATATCGAGATGCCCGAGGAAGACGGGTTTTGCGTTATCCGCAACATCAAGGCGCAACCCACGTTGCGCGACATCCCGGTCATTTTCATCACCAGCGTGGATGATCGCCACGTGGAGGCCGAAGGGCTGCGGCTAGGGGCCGTGGACTTCATCAGCCGGAATTTCGTGCCCGAAACCATCCTGGCCAGGGTCAACGTGCACCTGGAGCTTCAGGCTTACCGTCGCAGTCTCGAAGACGCCGTTCGGGAAAAGACCCGTATGGTGGAAAAGTTGCAGGACAGCATCGTCATCACTCTGTCCGACCTGGTGGAATGCCGCGACGTCGCCACCTCGGGTCATGCCCGGCGCACCATATCCTATGTGGAAATTCTGTGCCGGGAACTGGCGGCGCGCGGGATGTACGCCGATCTGCTGACCCCGGAAACCATCGAAGTTTTCATGCGCGCCGCGCCCCTGCACGACATAGGCAAGGTAGGCATCGACGACGCCATTTTGAACAAGCCCGGCCGCCTGAACGACCTGGAATTCGACGCCATGCGCCACCATACGCTGCTGGGCGCGCGGGCCATCCAGCGGGCCATCGACCAGATGGGCGCGCCCACGTTTCTGGATGTGGTGAAAGAAATGACGCTGTACCACCACGAGCGTTGGGACGGCATGGGATATCCCTTCGGCCTGCAGGGCGAGGAAATTCCTCTCTGCGCCCGGATTATGGCCGTGGCCGACGTGTACGACGCCCTGATCAGCGAGCGTCCCTACAAGCCTCCCCTGTCGCAGGAACAGGTCGTGGCGATCATGGCCGGGGAGCGGGGCCGCCAGTTCGATCCGGCCATCATGGATGTGTTTTTGAGCATTCACGAAAAGTTCGCGGCCGTCGCGGCCGAAACCGAACGCTAGATATTTTGCATTTGAAAGCATCCGCCAGCCAGGACTCCATGTTCCGGCCCGCAGGTTTCACGCCTGAAGCCGGAGCTATACGCCGCAAGTGAATGCGGCCTGCTTTTTGCGGCAAAACTGGGCAGCGCGGCGGAAGGGCTGGTCAGACGTGTCTGCGTCGAACTGGAGAGAGGAACGGACGCCGCCCCCGGAGGTTTCGCCCGAGACGCATCTACTTTTCTCTGGGCATGGGCAGGCCGAGATTCCGCATTCTCGCGCGCAGCGTGGTGTAGTGGATGCCGAGCAGTTCCGTGACGCCGTTCTCCCCGGTCAGCTTGCCGCCGCATTTCGCCAGAGCCGCCCTGACGTAACGATCTTCCATTTCCGCAAGAGTCGGCCATCCTGCCGTTACCTCGCTCAAGGCATCCCCGACGCCGCCTTCCCGCGGTTCTTCTCCGTCGATTTCAAAATGGAGCGCTCCGCTCCGGCCCCGGGCAAGGATCATGGCCCGCTCCACCACATGCTCCAGTTCCCGCACATTGCCCGGCCAGTCATGGGCATACAGCCGCGCCAGCTCCCCGTCGGGAACGCGCACCGTTTCGGAAAGCTCGAACTGTCTGGATTTCGTATGCAGAAAATGACGCAGCAGAGTCGGGATATCCTCCTTGCGTTCCCGGAGGGGCGGCACTCTGATGGGAAATACGCTGAGTCGATACCATAAGTCCTTGCGAAAACTCCCTTCCCTGACCTTTTGCCGCAGATCGGCATGAGTTGAGGCTATGACCCGAACATCCAGCTGTATGGACCGGGCATTTCCCACCCTGGATATGCAGCCGCTTTCCAGCACGCGCAGCAGGCGCACCTGAGCGGGAAGCGACATTTCCCCTATTTCATCCAGGACTATCGTTCCCCCCTGAGCCGCTTCAAAATATCCGCTCCGGACGTTCACCGCGCCCGTAAACGCCCCCTTCTCATGCCCGAAAAGCTCACTGTCCAGCAGCGTTTCAGGAATGGCTCCGCAGTTGACCTTGACCAGCGGGCCTTCCCTGCGCGGGGAAAGTTCATGAATCGCATCAGCCACCGACTCCTTGCCCGCTCCCGTTTCTCCCATGATAAGAACGGTGCTGGCGCAGGGGGCAACCTGCTCCACCAGGTTGCGCACGGAGGTCAGGCCCGAGCAGACGAACAGCTTGTCCCGCCCCGACGTCAGGGAACGATGCACAGGCATGGCCGGGAGGTTCGCGGACAGATCGCGGGCCAGCTCTTCCACAAAACCGCCGGTGACAATGCGCAGATCCGTCAGATCGTCCCGCGCAAAGGCATTGTATTCATCCGACCAGAAATTGATGACAAAGATATAAGCTTCGTTGCGGCAGACAGGCAGACGTGCCAGCGAGTGATGCCTCAGAAAGGGGAGGCTTTCCGCAGCGGGGTTCCCCCGCGTGTGTTCTTTTTTGTACGGATCAAGGTTTGCCACGATCAACGGCTCCTCAAGGCGTTCCCACAGCAGAAGCGGCAGCTCGCGCCCTTCTCGCCGCATCATGACCGGCCTGGATTCCAGAGTATCAACCATGGTGATCACATTGGCGTGATCGGCAGGAATATACAGACCGTTGATACGCGCCACGGGAAGATGCCCTTCAAGAAATTCCCGCAGGCACGCGAACGCCTGATACAGACCGCGCGTACGGTAGATAAGCTGAAAAGACAGGGCGCTGGCCCGCAGGGCATCGTCGTCGAATTTCATGCTGTCCTCACAAGGTGAAGGAGGCCGGGGAGTTTTTTGCAAAATGCAAAAATAATTATTATGATTTCACAAATATCATATTTGCACAATATATGTATCACGCTGTATTATATTATAATTCTTTATGGCACAAAACTTGCTTTTCCTTCCGTGAATTTCACTCTCAGCATATGCGTCCCCTGCGGGACCTGAAGGAGAAGGACATGCCTCCGGTCATAAACCAGGAACTGTGCACAGGCTGCGGAACATGCGCCGATATCTGCCCCATGAACGTGTTTGAACACGATTCCCCCCGGACTGCGCCCCGGATCGTTTATGGCGAAGAGTGCTGGCACTGCAACGCCTGTGTGCTGGACTGCCCGAAAAAGGCGGTAACGCTCCGTATTCCCCTCAACTATATGCTGCTCCATGTGGATGCATCCCAGTTCAAGGAGTAAATCATGATGACGCTGAAACACGTGCTCGAAACGGATGTTCTGGTGGTGGGAGGAGGCATAGGCGGCCTGTGCGCGGCCATTTCCGCCGCGCAGGGCGGCGCGCGGGTCACGGTTCTGGAGAAGGCCGACAGCAGGCGCAGCGGTTCCGGCGCGACCGGCAACGATCATTTCACCTGTTATTATCCCAAGGCGCACGGCAATGACATCGGCGTCATTCTCAAGGAGCTGCTGGACAGCATGCTGGGCCTCTGCCACGACACAAACCTTTCCGTGCGTTTTCTGGAGCGCTCCATCGGCATTGCCGACAAATGGCACGAATGGGGCATCAACATGAAGCCCTTCGGCGATGATTATGTATTCATGGGGCATGCCTTCCCCAACCGGCCGCGCATCTTCCTCAAGTATGACGGCCACAACCAGAAGCAGGCACTCACCACGCAGGCCAAAAAGGCCGGGGCGAAAATTCTCAACCATCATCCCGTGCTGGATCTGCTCCGCAACGCGGACGGCATTACCGGCGCGCTTGCCCTGGACATGAGCGAAAGGGAGCCGTCCTATGTCGTCGTCCGCGCGAAAAAGGTCATCCTCGCCACAGGTGCGGCCTCACGGCTCTACCCTCCGGCCGGAACACCGGGGTGGCTGTTCAATACGGCCTTCTGTCCGTCCTGCACGGGCGCGGCGCAGGCCCAGGGCTGGCGTATCGGCGCGAAGCTGGTGAACATGGAACTGCCCAACCGTCATGCCGGGCCGAAATATTTTTCCAGGGCGGGCAAGAGCACATGGATCGGTGTGTACCGGTATCCCGACGGCAGGCTGCTCGGCCCCTTTGTCACCCGGGCCACGCGGGAGGTGGGCGACATCACCTGCGACGTATGGAACTCCGCCTACACCGATGTTGTCATGAACGGAACCGGCCCGGCCTATATTGACTGTTCCGGCACCAGCCCGGACGACATGAAATTCATGCGGGCGGGCATGATCAGCGAAGGGCTCGGCGCACTGCTCGACCACATGGACGACAAGGGGATCGATCCATCCCGGCACGGCGTGGAATTCATGCAGTATGAGCCGCATCTCATCGGGCGGGGGCTGGAAATCGACATCAACGGAGAAACCTCCATCCCCGGCCTGTACGCCGCCGGGGACATGGTGGGCAACTTCCGTTCCGATATTTCCGGCGCGGCCGTGTGGGGCTGGATGGAGGGCGAACATGCGGCGGCGAATCTCGGAGCCGGCGCCTTTGACGAGGCGGAAAAATCCGACCGGGCGAAAGAACGGATGGCCTGGTACAATACATTCATGACGCGGCCCTCCGGCGCGCACTGGAAGGAAGCGGCCCTCGGCCTTCAGCAAATCATGGGAGACTATGCCGCCGCCGGGCCGTACCGCGTGCGCTCGGAAACGCTGCTTGACGCGGGTCTGAAATATCTGGGAGACCTGCGCCGCGACGCCGAAGCCTCGGTAAGGGCGGCCAACGCCCACGAACTGCTGCGCACCGTGGAGGCCTTCGAGCTCATGGACAACGGCGAAGCAATCATGCACGCCGCGCGCGAACGCAGGGAAAGCCGGGGCATGCACCTGCGCTCCGACTACACCTTCACCAATCCTCTCCTGAACGACAAATTCCTTACCGTGCGCAGGGAAAACGGAAGGGTCGTCACGGAGTGGCGGCCGCGCCGCTCCGCATGACGCGGCGCAATCCCTCCGGCCCGTCCCTTCGGGCGGGCCGCTCCCCTCTGCATACCCGGAGACATCATGACACTGGAAAAACTGCTTGCACCAGGACGTATCGGCAGCATGGAGCTGGACAACCGCCTTGTCTTCGCGCCCATCGCCGCGCGCGGAGCCGGGCCGGAAGGCACGCTCAGCCCGGCGCTGGCCCGTTTTTATGAGGAGCGGGCAAAGGGAGGCATGGGGCTGGTCATCATGGGGCACACCTACTGCTGGAGGGAAGAGCAGACCGACGGCTCCACGGGGCTGTGGTGCGACGCGCATATTCCTCCTCTGGCGGAGCTGGTGCGCCGGATGCACGCCTGCGGGCCAAGGGTTGCCGTGGAACTCGGCGGGCGCGGCACCAGAAGACCGGATGGCCATTCCATCGCTCCTTCGCCCGTTCGATTTGCCTTTGAACCCGAGCCTCCGAGAGAAATACCGGTCGAAATGATCGAGTATTTTGTGGAGTGCTACGGACAGGCCGCCCGCCGCGCACGGGAAGCGGGATTTGACGCCGTGGAAATCCACGCCGCGCACGGCAAGCTGGTCAGCCTTTTTCTCTCCGCGTACAGCAACCGGCGCAGTGATGCCTATGGCGGCACGCTGGAAAAGCGTACGCTCTTTCCCCGCCAGATCGTGGCGGCTATCCGCAGACAGGCGGGAGAAGACTTCCCCATCATCTTCCGCTTCAGCGCGGACGACATGGTTGAAGGCGGCAATACCGCCGCCGACGGGCTGGAGATCGCCCGGATCATGAGCAGGGCCGGGGTCGATGCCTTTGAGTGTTCCGCCGGAAATCAGGAAAAGGGCTGGAACACTTCATTCAATTATTTCTTTCCCAAGAACTGTATTGCCCATCTCGCGCGGCCTGTGGGGGACGCGTCGGGAAAGCCCGTCATCGCCGTGGGCAAAATCAACGATCCCCTTGTGGCGGAGCATCTGCTTGAAGAAGGCGCGGCGGATTTCATCTCTCTGGGACGGCCCTTCATCACCGACCCGGAACTGCTCATCAAGGCGAAGGAAGGCCGCCACCGCGAGATCCGGCGCTGCATTTACTGTCTGAACTGCTTCACCTACAAATCCCGCAAGAATCGCATTCCCACGCCGGGCATCACCTGTACGGTCAACCCCGCCGCCATGCGCGAGGCGGAATTTCCCGCTCCCGAACCGGCTGCGACTCCCAGGCGCATCATGGTTGTAGGGGGAGGGCTTGCAGGAATGGAAGCTGCTCATACTCTCGCCGGACGCGGACACCATGTGGATCTGTATGAAAAGAGCGCCGAACTCGGCGGCCAGTGGCTCATAGCGGGCAAGGCGGAGTACAAGTCCGATTTCCGCACTCTTGTCCCCTGGATGCTCAACGCGATGAAACAGACCGGCGTCAACGTCCATACGGGCGTTGAGGTGGATCGCGGGTTTCTGGAAGCCCAGAGGCCTGATGTGGTCGTATTGGCCACCGGAGCAGCGCCGCGCGGTCTTCCCCCGGTGGATCGTCCCGCCCACGGCGGCCCTGCCGTGGTACAGGGAATGGATGTGATCATGGATCGCGCTGAAACGGGGGATCGTGTCGTTGTCGTGGGCGGCCGCTACATCGGAATGGAAGTCGCCATAAAACTGGCGAAGCAGGGCAAGGACGTGTCTTTGCTGGAAGCGCTTGAAATCGGACATGGGGGCATTCCCCGCCTGGTGGGCATCTACCGCAACGAAATGGTCGCGGCAAAAGTGCGCTTCTACCCCAATTCACCACTTATGCGCCTGAACAGTGAAGGGGTAGATGCGGCGAATAACGGCTCCATGCTTACCCTGCCCTGTGATACCGTGGTTCTGGCCATTGGTACGGTTCCGGTCGACGGGCTCGCCAGGGACCTGGACGAACTGGGCATGGAATATCACGCCATAGGCGACTGCCGCCAGATCGGCGACGCGCTGTACGCCATCCGTGAAGGGGCTTTGCTCGGCAGAAAGCTCTAGAGTGTGTTCACACTATTTAAGAGCTGCAACGATGAGGGCAAAAACGACAAAAGCAAGGTACATGACGTCAAGTTTGCCATATCGGGTAAATACACGCCTGAAATCTTTGAGGCGTCGAAAAAGTCTCTCAACTTCGTTACGCTTTTTGTACAGTTCCCTGTCATAGTCCCAAGGCTTCAAGCGACGGGAATTGGGGGTACTACAGGGAGATACCCCGGCTCACGGCAAAGTTGCTGCATGGCGTTGCCTTCGTAGGCTGTATCCATAATAACGCTGCACTTTCCATTCGCAGGGCCAAGAGTGGCGGCGTCGCGCGGGATCTGCGGTTCTGTTCCGGCAGCGGGGCGGCAACATGCGTTGCCGCAAAGGCAGCCCGTGTTCCCCCCCCCGGCAGGGGCAGCATGTATCCACGGCCGGCACGCTTGCGCCTTTGGACGGCGAAGCCGCGCGAAGGCTCCGCCCCGCGCGACATTGCTTCCGCTCCTCGCCCCTCCATGCCGCATTGCCATGCGGCGGGGCTCGTCGCTCAAAGCTCGCCGCGCTCGCGCCTCCGGCTGTCGAGGTTGTTTCCAACACAACGCTACAGCCAGTAACCACCTCAAAAAGGAGAATATCATGTCCTCTCTGACCAGACTCATGGCTTCCGCGCTGCTCATGCTCGGTCTTGCCCTGCCCTCCGCCCCGGCGGCCAGGGCCGGAACCTACCCCGACCGCCCCGTCACCGTGGTTCTGCCCTTTGGGGCAGGGTCCGGCGCGGATCGCATCATTCGGGTCATGCTCCCCAGAATGGAAGAACTGCTGGGGCAGAAAATCATTCTGGACTACAAGACCGGCGGCGGAGCCGTGGTGGGCAGCAATTATTTCATGACCACCAAACCGGACGGCTACACTCTGCTGTTCTATAACCAGCCGCACATCACCATGCAGTCGACCTTCCAGAAGACCGCCTATAACAACGACAACCTCGTGCCCGTCTTCGGGGCGACCTGGCGTCCGGACTCGCTCAATGTCCTTGCCGACGGCCCCTTCAAGACGCTGGACGATCTCGTCGCCTACGCCAGGGAGAATCCCGGCAAGCTCACCGTGGGCACTACCGGCTCGCTTTCCAGCAATCATCTCTCCTTTGCGCTCTTTTCCAAGCTCACCGGCCTTCAGATGACCCGTGTGCCCTTCAACAGCGCGGGCAAGATGAACGCCGCCCTGCTCGGCGGGCAGATCGACGCCACCTTCAACAACCTGCAATGGCTGACCATGTATCCCGGCAAGCTGCGCGTGCTGGCCACCGCATCCACAGAGCGCCTGCTGCCCGACATTCCCACGTTCACCGAGCTGGGCTATCCGGAAATGGTGGATATTTCGGCTGTCAATATTCTCTACGCCCGCAAGGGGACGCCTGAGGAAATCGTGGAAAGGCTGCGCGCCGTGTTTACTCCGCTGCTCACCGACGAGAATATCAAGGCCGAATTCATCAAGCTGGATATCGGCTACGGCATGTTCGACCACAAGCAGGTTCAGGAACTTACGGAGCTCGCCGAGAAGCAGACCGAACAGGCAGGCGGGTATATCAAGGCATCCATGCAGTAGCTCCCCGGCGGCGGAAGGTTCCATCCTTTCGCCGCATTTCGGAACGATTCACCATAAAAGGAAACAGGCAAAAAAGCTCCGGAGGATTCCCCCATGCTGGACATGGTACTGCAGGGCATGTTGGGCGTATTGCAGCCCATCAATATCCTGACGCTCATACTCACGGTCAGCCTCGGCATCGTCATCGGGGCGCTGCCCGGATTCGGCGCCGCTACCGGGTTGATTCTCGTGCTTCCCCTGACCTACAACCTCGATCCCGGCACCGCCTTTGTGGCCCTGTGCGGCGTCTACGTGGGCGCGGAATACGGCGGTTCCATTTCATCCATCCTGCTGAACACCCCGGGAACGGGCGGAGCGGTAGTCACCTGTTTTGACGGTTTCCCTCTGGCCCAGCAGGGCAAGGCCCGGGAAGCCCTGTTCACCTCCAATATCGCCAGCTTTTCCGGCGGCATCGTCTCCGGGCTGGTCATGCTGTTCTGCATGCCCATCCTCGGCGGAGCGGTGCTGCATTTCGGCGCGGGGGAAATCCTTGTTCTGGCCGTCATCGGTCTTCTGCTGGTCGGCTCCATCAGCGCGGGCGATCCGCTCAAGGGCGTGGGGTCGGCCGCTCTCGGCGTGTTCATGACCTGTATCGGCGCGGATGCCTTCATGGGCAACCCGCGCTTCGACTTCGACATCCCCATCCTTATCGGCGGCATCCCCTTCATTCCCGTCATGCTTGGGGTGTTCTCCGTTCCTCATCTGCTGCGCCTCGCGCTGGGGTGGCAGGGCGGCGTACAGGCCATCTCCATGCAAAACATGAGCATGCGCGAAAACGCCCGTATTTTCCTTGATGTCTTCCGTGACATGTTTGCCCGCATGAAAATCCTGCTCCTCCGCTCCGGTCTGTTCGGCGTGCTTATCGGCATCGTGCCCGGGGTGGGCGGTTCCGTGGCTACCATGGTGGCCTACAGTTCCGCCAAGCGCGCCTCAAAACATCCGGAGATGTTCGGCAAGGGAGCACAGGAAGGCGTCGCCGCGCCGGAAGCAAGCAACAACGGCCTGGTTGGGGGGTCGCTCATTCCCGTGCTGGCGCTGGGCATACCCGGTTCGCCCGCGGCCGCGATCTTCATGGGAGCCATCTTTCTGCACGGCATGACCCCCGGCCCCAACTTCCTTGTTTCCCAGGGAAATCTCGTCTATCTGCTGATCATGGCCGTATTCATGGCCGCCGTGGTCCAGCTTCTGCTCGGCTTCCTCACCATCGGCTCCTTTGCCAATATCCTGAAGGTGCCGCCCTATCTGCTCTTCCCTTCCCTGCTGGTCATCTGCTGCATCGGCGCCTATGTGGTGCGCGGCCTGGAATTCGACATGTGGCTTTTCTCCGGTTTCGGGCTTGCCGCCTTTTTCCTGGTACGTCTGGGCTTCAACCCCGGCGCCTTCATCCTCGGCATGATCCTCGGCGGCATCACGGAAGGCTCGCTGCTGGAAACCCTGACCCTGGCCCGCGCCCAGGGCGGTCTTCTGACCTATTTCATGGGCCGTACCATCGCTCTGATCATCATCGGCATGGTCGTTATCTACTTTGCATGGCGTCTGTTCTCCGTATGGCGGACGCATGAACCGCGCTCCGCGGCGGAAGCCTCCGCACGCGCGGAAACGCGGGAAGTCGGCCCGTGGTCCGGATTGCGCGGCTATGACGCCGCCTACAGCGTGCTGCTGCTCGGCATATGCGCATGGCTGTACAGCATGCTCGACGAGCTCGCTCCCTCCACCGCGCTCTTCCCGCGCATCGTTCTGACTGTCCTCATGCTCAGCATGGGCGCCCTGCTTGCCAAGACCGTCTTCTTCGGCAGGCTCTATGCGAACAAAACGGAATCCCCCTTCAGCGGAACCCGCTGGACGGCGCTCTCCGGCGTGCTGATTGTCTGGGGGCTGTACCTGTGGGGAGTCGGCGTACTCGGTTTCTACGTCTCATCCTTCCTGATGGTGCTGGTTCTGACCGTCATGCTCCGGGCCGCGGCGGGAGAAGTCGGCTCCCCGCGCTCTCTCCTTGCCTGTCTGGTATTCAGCGTCATTTACGGCATCGCAGCCTATATCGTATTCAAAATCTTTTTCGGCATCGTCACGCCCACAGGACTGATCGGCTGAGGAAGACCTCGCTCCCGCGCCTGTGCCCCGGCCGCCGCATCCGCGCGACCGGGGCGTTTCCGCCCACGATCCTCGACGGAGAAGCTCATGACTTTCAAGCATCTTTTCACTCCCGGCAAAATCGGTTCTCTGGAAATCCCCAATCGCTTCGTTCAGGGTTCCGTGCAGACGCGCTGCGCGGACAGCGAAGGCTTTGTCAAACAGGAACTCGTCGATTACCATGCCGCCCGCAGTCATGAGGGCAAGGGGCCGGGACTGGTCATCGCCCAGCAGACCTTCGCCTGGCCCGCCGTCAAACTGGCGCAGGGACTGGCCCTGTGGGACGACAAATACATTGAAAAACTTGCCGCTCTGGCTTCGGCCATCAAAAAGGGAGGCTCCAGAGCCGTGCTTCAGCTCGGAGGTTCCGGCTCCCGTCTGGCAGGCATAGAAATGGCCCCCTCCCCCGTGATCGGATCATGGAACATGAAACGCCCGCGCGAAATCAGCCGCGAGGAAATGATGCACTACCTCAGGTGCTATGCCGAAGCCGGACGCCGCCTGTACGAGGCCGGATTTGAGGGCTTTTCTCTTCATGGAAGGGCCGGAAAATATATAGCGCAGTTTCTTTCCCCGTGGAGCAACCGCCGGACGGACGAATTCGGCGGCAGTCCGGAAAACAGGGTACGGTATCCGCTCATGATCGTGGACGCCATACGGGAAAGAACCCGATCCGACTTCCCCGTAATCATGGGGACATTCAGCCGTGAAGGCATTGAGGGCGGATTGTCCCTTGAAGAAGGCATCGAACAGATATCCATCATGGCCGAACGCGGCGTGGACGCCTTCCTGCTGGCGTCCGGCGGGCAGGAAAGTCTGTATCTGGAGTGCCCGCCCTATCCGCTGCCCGATATTCCCGGACTGGACGACATCACCGCGGTGAAGAGAGCGCTGCCGCATGTCGCCGTCATTGCCAATGGCGGCATCCACGACCCGATGGACGCGGAAAAGATTCTCGCGGAAGGCAGGGCGGATTTCATCGGGATCACGCGCCCGCTGCTGGCTGATCCAGACTACGTGGACAAGGTGCGGCGCAATGATCTGAAAAGCCTGCGCCGATGCCTGCGCTGCAACAACTGCCAGACATGGGCCGGCCGTCCGCATCTGGCCGGGCGCGGCATGTGCTGCACGGTGAACCCTGCACTGACTGTCGAGCGGGCGATGGAAATCCGCCCCGCCGGACAGCGCAAAACCGTCACCATCGTGGGCGGCGGACTGGCGGGCATGTCTGCGGCCGCCACGCTGGGCGAACGCGGGCACAGAGTCATTCTGCACGAAATGACGACGGAACTGGGCGGACAGTGGCTGGCGGCTTCCGCCGGGGAGGACAAGCGCCACTTCCGCACCTTCATCCCTTATCTGAAAAAACGCATGGCCGACGCCGGAGTTGAAGTGCATCTTGCGTCCAACCCGGACAAAAGCGCCGTTCTTGCGGACACGCCCGACGCCGTGGTGCTTGCCACCGGCGCGCGGCCCCGGCCTCTGCGCGGAGCGGAAATCCTGCCGGACACAAAGGTACGGAGTCTCTTCGCCATCGATGTGCTGCGCGGAAGCCCCGTGCCCGGCAAAAAGGCCGTGGTTCTCGGCGGACGGTATATCGGCATTGAAACGGCCCTGCTGCTGGCGGAAAGAGGCCACGATGTCTCGCTGGTGGACATGACCGAAATCGGCAGGGGATTAATCATCCGCATCAAGCAGGTGCTGTTCCGCAGGCTGGGCGCTTCGGGCATCCGTCTGTTCCCGAATTCCTCGCTGTTCCGCGTCACGTCGCGCCAGGTGGAAGTGGCGCATGGAAACGCCGTGCTTCCGCTGGATGCCGACGCCCTGATTCTGGCCATCGGTACGGAACCGGTCCGCACCTTGCAGGACAAGGATTTCGGCGTACCCGTCTACCGTATCGGAGACTGCGATCATATCGGAGACGCCAGAGAGGCCGTCGCCCAGGGGGCGGAACTGGGCGTGCGGCTGTAGGCGGGCGCTTTCAGTCCCCCCCCATGCTCTCGACGTCAAACGGACTGCGGCGCGGTCGGAAGGTCACCGGTTCCGGACGCGCCCATGTCATCCGGCGGCCGCCGGAGCGATTGCCGTGTTCAACGGCAAACCGCTCTAGGCCTGGTTCTCGGGCCCGAGCTCCCGCGCCGCCGCCAGCAGCCGTTCCATTTTGACGGAGCGCGGCGCTTTCTTGATTGTTTCTTCCAGGCGAAGGGCGGACGATTTGTCCGCTTGCTTCACGCAGGCGGCCAGACGCACGGGCCGCCGCGAACGGGTGTACTTGGCCCCGCCCGGCCTCAAGCCGTTGTGGGCGTCCACCCGGCGTTCCGGATTGGTGGTCACTCCGCAATACAGGCTGCCGTCGCCGCATTCCACCAGATACACGTACCAGCTCACGCCGCGCTCCCCCGTGGCCGCCCCGGTTTGCCCGCGCCCAGCAGGTCGGCCGCCAGTCGGGCCATAAGCGTTCGGAAGGCCGGATCGTAGCCGAAGGGAACGCCGCAGTGGGCGACGCCGGGCATTTCAATCAGGTAGCATTCGCCGCCCTGGGCTCGCAGAGCCGAGGCCAGAGCGAACGAGTCGTCGAACAGCGGGTCCAGCGCGGCCGCGAACAGGCAGACGGGCGGCAGTCCGCGCAGATCGGCCAGGACGGGAGAAACCAGGGGGTGAAAGCGGTCCTCCGGACGGTTCAGATACAGGGCGAGATTGCGTTCCAGCGCCCGGCCGCCCAGGCCGAACACGGGTTCGGCGAAACGCCGGGCCGAATCCGTGTCGCCCGGCGTGAACGAACCGCACACCGGCATCAGGGCGGCGGGGAGGGCGTGCCCCTCGTCGCGCAGAAGCAGGGCCGCGGCCATGATGAGGTTGGCCCCGGCCGAGGCGCCGGTGAACAGTATCCGGCCGGGGTCCACGCCGATATCCGCCGCGTGGGCGAACAGCCAGCGGGCGGCCCGGGCCACGTCGTGCGGGGCGGTGGGGAATGGGTGTTCCGGGGCCAGCCGGTATTCCACGGACGCCACGCGCAGCCCCGTGTCGGCGGCCAGGCGCATGGCGTCGCGCTGAAAGGCCGCCACGCTGCCCTGGGTGAATCCTCCGCCGTGCACCTCCATGATCAGGGCCCCGCGGTCCGTGCAGCGCGCGGGCTCGAACAGGCGGATCAGCCCCCGCCAACCGTCTTCGCGGTCGGATTCGGGCACGGACGCAAACAGGTCGGTCACGGAGCGCATGGGCGGCAGAGCCGAGGAGGGGATTTGCCGGGCCAGAGCTTCCAGTCCCGCTCGCGCGGCGGGCAAATCGGCCGGGTCGTCCACCGGGCCGCCGGGCACACGGAGGCGGAGGAAGGTCAGGGCTTGTTTCAGACGGGCGGGGATGAAGGGTTGCATGGACGCCTCCGGAAAGGGCCATGCTAGCCGGGGCGGGACACGGGCGCAAGGGGACGGCGCGACCGGCCCGCGGATGGTGTTGTCTTGCGGCTTTGGGGGAGGGAAAAGAGGGGACGGGAAGGAATGTCCGGCGGACGCCCGTCCCCTCGGATGCGGCGGCCCCGCGTTACTCGCGCGGAGCTTCCCGTTTGATGAATATTCCGTATCCGATGCCGGCGGCCGCGATGGCCAGGCAGGCGTTGAGAATGATGTTCAGCGCGGCCGACATGACGCTGCCCGAGGCATACAGATGGAACGTATCGATGGAAAAGGTGGTGAAGCCGCCCAGAAAGCCGGTGCCGAGCAGGTTGTAAAGCAGGGTGTGGGGGCTGCCGCTGCGCTTGATTGCGCCCTGAAGCAATCCCATGAGGAACCCGCCCGCCACGTTGATGACGAGGATGCCCAGAGGAAAAGGGCCCCGGATCATGTCCATGATGGCGATATTGCCGCCGAAGCGGCACAACGCCCCCGCCGCGCCGCCGATCAGCACGGCCGCGGCGTTGATTCCGGTTCCCGGCGTCCGGGCGACGGAGGAAGGTGTCTGCGTCATGATGATGTACCTGCGTTGGTTGTGGGATGAGAGCGTTTCGCCGTTGAAACGCTCTAGGCGATCAGGCGGTAGCCGAGGGTCACGCCCATCAGACACAGCACCAGGCTGACCACAAGATTGATCACGCCTTTGGATATTTCGCCGTTGTACATGGCTTTGAAGGTATCCATGGAAAAGGTCGAGAAGGTGGTCAGAGCGCCCAGAAAACCCTCGGCGATAAGGTCGTGCCAGGGTACGGCCGCCAGGTAGCCCTTGGCGAGAGCCGCCGCCGTCAGGCCCATGATGAAGCAGCCCAGGACGTTGGCGATCAGGGTGCCGTAAGGAAAGCGTTTGCCCAGCCCGGCCGTGGCCCATCGGCCTATTGCATAGCGGCAGTATGCGCCCGCGGCTCCCCCCACGGCCACCGCCAAAATGCTTATTCCGTTCATACCGTTCTCCTGTGGAAACGGAGCCCGGGACGCGCCCGGGCTCCGGCACGGAGGAGACGCGCGGGCGTCTCCCCGTCAAGGGCGTCAACCGACGCTCGGCGCCGTCTTGCCGCGTCCGCCCGCGCGGGCGGAGGTGGCGTCGCCTTCCTGCTTGTTGCCGTTCGGCTTGCTCTGTTCCTTGTTTTTAGGCTGATCGGGCTGGTCGGCGGCCCGCGTTTCTTCCTCCGTATCGGTCCGATCGGGCCGGGCGGGGGTGCCGTCGGCTTCCGCGGGCTTGCCCGTGGTATCGCCGGGCAGGTCCATGGTTTCATAGGCGCGTTCGCCGTGCAAAGCTTCGTCCAAACCTTCCAGGGTTTCCATGTCGCTGACGCGGATCGGGCCGAAATGACTGATGATCTTGAGGATGATCCAGGTCAGGACGAAGGCGTAGGCACCCACCACGACCACGCCGAGCAACTGCACGAAGAACTGTTCGAATCCGGCGCTGACGGTGTTGATGGCGGTGGAAGCGAAAATGCCCACCAGCAAGGCGCCGGTCAGGCCGCCCATGCCGTGCGCGCGGAATACTTCCAACGCGTCGTCGAACTTGAAGTGTGACTGGATGCCCTTGGCGTAGTAGCACACGACGCTGCCCACGGCCCCGATGACAATGGCGGCCCAGGGCGGCACGTAGCCCGCGCAGGGGGTGATGGTGGCAAGACCCGCCACGGCGCCCACCAGAATGCCGGAGAACGAGGGCCGCTTGGCGTAGTGCCAGTCGAGGATCAGCCACACGGTCATGGCGATGGACCCGGCGATGGTGGTATTGGTAAAGGCGTAGGCGGCCAGGGCGTCGCCCGCGTAAGCGCCCCCGGCGTTGAAGCCGAACCAGCCGAACCACAACAGGCCCGCGCCCACGGCCACCAGAGGCAGGTTGCTGGGTTCGATTTCACGCAGTTCCTTGCGGCGCGGGCCGAAGAAAATGACGGTGGACAGGGCCGAAAAACCGGCGCTGACGTGGACCACGATGCCGCCCGCAAAGTCTACCACGCCCAGCTTGGACAGGAAGCCGCCGCCCCATATCCAGTGGCAGACCGGGATATACACGAGGATCATCCACAGGATGAGGAATTGGATGTAGCCCCGCGAGTTGAAACGCCCCGCAAAGGCCCCGGTAATCAGGGCCGGGGTGATGATGGCGAACATAAGCTGGTAGGCGAAGAACAGGATGAAAGGCACGGTGGTGGCATAGAGCGGACTGGGCATGGCCCCCACTTTGTCCAGGGCGAAGTGGTAGGAGATGTCGCCGAACAGACCGCCGATGTCCGGCCCGAAGGCCAGGCTGAAACCGCCGAAAATCCAGATGATGGCGATGATGCCCATGGAAATGAAGCTTTGCATCATGATGGTCAGCACGTTTTTGGCGCGGACCATGCCCCCGTAGAAGAACGCCAGGCCCGGCGTCATCAGAAGCACAAGGGCGGTGCACAGCACTATGAATGTGGTATCGCCCGAATCGACTGGGTACATGATAAGACCTCCTTAAGAATGGGAAAAAGACGTTTCCGGATGAAAAGGCGCGCGGAAGCGAAGCCGGGCTTCGCCGTTCCGAGGGCATGACCGCCCTGCGCGGGCGGCGGAAGTGTGAAACTGCCGTGACGGAACATCGTATGGAACCTTGTCTGTGAACCGCGATGAGGCGGCGCTACAGATTGATCGGGGGATTGCCCGCCTGGTGGGAGGGCGGCAGCAGGTCGAGGTTGGGCAGCAGGAAGAGCCAGGCGGCGATGACGAAGGGGAAGGTCAGGGTGGGGATGCCGAAGGGCGAAAGCAGCACGTTGAGCGCGCCCTGGGCCACCACGGTGAATATGGTGCCGAGCAGCGCGTACAGAACGACCCGGCCGCTTTTGGGCTTGTAAAAGGTCGTGCCCAGGCCGATGGCCGTCAGCACGGCGCTGAACTGGAACAGGCCGTCGACGATGTCGCGGGTGTCGGCGCCCAGGAACATGGCCGTCCCGATGGCCGCCACCGATCCGCACCAGGCGAACACGGCGGCCGGGATGGCGCTGCCCGCGAGCCCGATGAGGAACAGGATGCCGGTGATCACGTTGTTGATCAGAAATACCTGGGATACGCCGGTGAAGGTGGCCGTCCAAAAGCCTCCCACGCCGAGGGCCGTGACTTCGGCCATGCCGGGCTGGGCGGGCATGACCGGATGGGGCAGACCGGCGATCTTGAAGTGGGCGAAGTTATAGGCCGCCAGCATGATGAACCAGGTGGTGAACACGAAAGGGCCGGTCATGGCCGACACTTTCCAGGTTTTCATAAAGCGGGACACGGCCATCATGATGACGGTGGAGAAGAAAGCGCCCGCCGCCACCAGCACCCACATGACCAGGGTGGGGTCGAAGAAGGAGGGCAGGGCGCAGCCCACCAGAATGCCGTTGTAGCCGTGCAGGCCGATATTGATGTCCGCGCGGGGCGCGCGGAGCATATAGGCCGACGCCGTGCCCACGATGACCCCGACCACGGCGCCCCAGGCCACGGCGGGCATGCGGGCCGCGTAGGCTCCCCAGAATATGCCGAGCAGAAAGAACAAGCCGGTCCACGCGCTGTTCTGGAACATCACCTGGCCCGCCCCGCGCAGGCACACATCCGCGAAATGCAGAACGGGATTGGACTCGGCTGCTTTGGCCCACGCGTTTTTGGGCTCCGTAGCTTGCGTCATGATATCCTCCGAATGCGCCCTCCCGCTCGTAGGCGGCAGGGGGTTAACGCCACAGAAATTCCTCCGGCAGTTCCGTGCCGAGAACGGCGCGGCGCACCAGAGCGTGAAATTCGCGAATTTTGGCCCTGACGGCCTCGGTGGTGGGGCCGAGCACCTTGAACAGCAGCCCGGCGTCGTGGGGCAGCACCGTGGCTCCCCAGGCCAGGTCCGGCGTCGCGTCCGCGCCTATGCCGTCCCGCAGCGCGTCGAAATGCCGCGCCGGTGTCAGGGCGATCACATTGCCGAAAACCTCGAACGGCCCCATGACCCCGGCCTTGCCGAAATCCATGCGACCGGGTTCCAGCACGAAGCGCTCCACAAAGAGCGGATCGCCGTACGGCTCGCGGGCGGCCGTGATGTTCGAGGAAAAAAGATGAAATCCGAACAGCTCGTCCCGGTGATGGTATTTGCGGCCCGGCATCAGCACTTCGCCGTAGAGCAGGGTGGCCGATTCGGGCAGGACGATGCGGGTGTCCATGAGATAACGGGCCGTGCGGTGCAGGATGAGCGGGTCGGGCATATATTCGAAGTAGCCGTCTTCCTCTACGGTGAAAGTCTGCAACTGCGAGGCGTAATTGTGTTCCATGCAGTGCACTTTGGTGGCCGACTGGGTGGCGACCAGGGCCCGGGCTTCCGGCCCCACCCGCACGTCGAGGGCCAAACGGTCGCCCTGAATCACGCAGCCCGTGGTGGTGATGGTGGTCACACAGGCCATGTCCGGCTGCGATTCGTCCCAGTACAGCGCCTTTTGGGCCAGCAGGGGAACGCGGCGGTCCATATCGCTGAGCACGGTGCGCCCCGTGGCCGGGTCGCGGTCGAATTGCAGGCGCAGGTAGCCCATTTTGCCCACCGCGCCGCTGGCCATCTGGGGCGGTTCGTCCTGGTAGGGTTCAAGCTCGGGCAGCAGAAGGCCCAGTTCGCGCAGGGCCGCCGCCGCTCCGGCCGCGCATGAGCAGTCGGGGCGCCAGGCGCTGCGGGCGTCGGGGGCCGACACGTCACGCGCCTGCATGGGCCGCCTCCGTCCGGGCGTTTTCGCCGGGCTTCACGTCGAACAGGGCGTCGCGCATGATCCGGTCCGCCAATTCTTCGATATTGCGGCCCGTTTTGCAGTTGGTGAAGAGGAAGGGCTTGTCGCCGCGCATCAGGCGCGAATCGTGGTCCATCACTTCCAGACTGGCCCCCACGTAGGGCGCCAGGTCTTCCTTGTTGATCACCAGGATGTCGGATTGGCACACGCCGGGCCCGTTTTTGCGCGGAATTTTATCCCCGGCGGCCACGTCGATGACATAGATGAAAAAGTCGGCCAGGGCCGGGCTGAAGGTCAGGGTCAGGTTGTCGCCGCCGCTTTCGATGAAGATGACGTCGCTGTCGGGGAAGCGTTGTTCCAGGTCCTCCACGGCCGCCAGATTCATGCTGGGGTCCTCGCGGATGGCGGTGTGGGGACAGGCCCCGGTTTCCACACCTACGATGCGGTCGGCGGACAGGATGCCGGCCAGTTCGCGCTGGACGTGTTTGGCGTCCTCGGTGGTCACCACGTCGTTGGTGATGATCAAAGGCTTGATGCCGCGTTTGATAAGCACGGGGGTCACGGCCTCGATGATGGCGGTTTTGCCGGAGCCCACGGGGCCTCCGACGCCGATGCGGGTAATCTTTTTCACTGCGCTGATCCTCCGGATAGATCGGGTTGGAGCGGGGATGGGGGAACGGGCCGCGCCGTTCAGCTCATGAACAGGCGGACGTGGGCGCGGGCGTGCGCAGCGCCCAGGATGTCCGTCATGGGCGCGTAATTGGACATGTGTTCCAGGGGCGTCGCGGCGGCGCGCCCGGCCAGCTCGTCGAATCGGGCCGTCAGACCGTAGAGCAGGGCCTGGGCCTCGATATGGGTCAGACGCATAAGGCGCAGAGCCGCGTTGAGGATGCCCATGACCACGCCGTACAGGTGCACGGTCAGCGCCTCCTGAAGCAGCGGATCGTCCGGCGGAGCCGCCGGGTCCGCCGCGGCCGGGACGGCGGGCGCGCGGTCCCCGTGCATGGCTGCGAACAGGACGGCCAGGGTCACGGGGTAGGTGCCCGGCGTGCCGCCCGCCCGGATGAGTTCCAGCCAGCGGCTTGCCAGGGGCGAGGCGGTGACGGCCGCGCCCATTTCGGCCAGTTTTTTGCCGGTGCGGGTGAACATGGAACGGGATTCCTCGGGCAGCTTGCGGACGAACAGGGCGTTGTCCGTCAGGCGCAGCAGGCCCATAGCCTCGTCGTTTTCGCCGTCGCGGGCATGACGGGCCGCGCGAACGGCCCAGGCCACGCCCACGGCGTCGCCCGAGGCGGCCTGTTCCAGAGCGGTTTCCGTGAACTGGCGCAGAGTTTCGGCGTCATGCACCACCTTTGTCTGTACGGCGGCTTCCAGGCCGTTGGAAAAGGCGAAGGCCCCGGTGGGCAACATGGAGTCGCCGAACTGCATCATGCGGGCGAGAGCAAGAGTATCCACGTCTTACCTCGCTTCGGACCGGCGCCCGCAGGCGCGGGCCTCGTCGGCCGGGCCGCGGCGGCGGTGGGCGTGCGGTCCGTGATGGTGATGATCATGATGATCGTGGTGGTGTTCGTGCGGTCGGCCGTCGTCGGGACCGTGCGCGTGGCCGTGGTCATGCCCGTGGGTGTGCCCGTCGGCGGGCATTTCGGCGCCGCCGAACAGCCGTCGCGCTTCCTGCGGGTCCAGCATGGCGGCCGCTTTGTCGCCGTCTATGAACGAGCAGCCGATGTCTTTGAGCCGATGGGTTGCCATGACCGCTTCCATGACTTTGCGGTCCACGCTCATGGGCACATAGACGGCGTTGTCGCGGATGACGGCGGGCCAGTGCTGGTTGCCCAGGGCGTGACCCAGCCTGACGCAGGTTTCCATGACGTCGGCCGTCGGCCTGCGGGCCGGATCGGGCAGCGACACCACCATGACGTCGCACAGATGGATGCGGGCCACCACGGCCCGGCGGGACGCTTCGTCCCACAACAGAACGTCGCCGTCGCGCAGATGGCGGCCCCGATCCAGGGACACCGCCACTTCCAGACCCTTGCCGGTGGTTTTGCGCAGCCGGTTTTTCTGCGCGTCCCACTGGCCCAGTTCCAGCCAGTCCACATCCGTTTCGGGGGCCGTCAGGCGGACCCGCCACGCTTCATCGCTCATATTGCCGAGCACTTGTTCGACCAACTCCATACAAAACCACCTTGCGTAGGAAATTGGGGGGGCCGCCCGATCCGGCGGGCGGGCCGGATCGGGCGGCCCCCGGGAGAGTTCATTCGCCTTGCGTCATCAACTGAAGAAGTAGCGCTGGGCCAGACTGACGGTATGAGCGGGGTTGACCGTGGCGTGTTCGCCGTTGACCATGACGGCGAAGGTTTCCGGATTCACCTCGATCTGCGGGGTGATGTCGTTGCGGATCATGCTTTTTTTGGACAGGTTGCGGATGCCGTGCACGGGCAGAACCATGCTCTTGAGGTGCAGCCGGTCCTTGATGCCGTGCTCCCAGGCCATGCGGGACACGAAGGTGCTGCGGGTCTTTTCGAGCAACTTGCCGTACTGGCCGAACATGGGCCGGTAGTAAGTGGGCTGGGGGGTGGGCAGGGAGGCGTTGGGATCGCCCATGTTGGCCCAACTGATGAAGCCGCCTTTAATGACCATGTAGGGCTTGGCGCCGAAGAACTGGGGCTGCCACAACACCAGGTCGGCGATTTTGCCCGGTTCGATGGAGCCTATATAGTCCGACACGCCCTGGGTAATGGCCGGGTTGATGGTGACCTTGGCCACGTAGCGCAGGACGCGGAAGTTGTCGTTGTCGGCGGCGTCTTCGGGCAGCTTGCCGCGGGCGGCCTTCATGGCGTCGGCCATCTGGATGGTGCGCAGCCAATCCTCGCCCACGCGGCCCATAGCCTGCGAGTCGGACGACACCATGGAAATGGCGCCGATGTCGTGCAGCACGTTTTCGGCCGCGATGGTTTCGGCGCGAACCCGGCTTTCGGCGAAGGACACGTCGGAGGGCACGTTGGGGTTCAGGTTGTGGCAGACCATGATCATGTCGAACAGTTCGGCCTGCGTGTTGATGCCGAAGGGCAGGGTGGGGTTGGTGGAGCTGGGCAGCACGTTGAGCAGGCCGGCCACCCTGATGATGTCGGGAGCGTGGCCGCCGCCCGCGCCTTCGGTGTGATAGGTGTGGATGACGCGGCCCTCGAACGCGGCGATGGTGTCTTCCACATAGCCCGCTTCGTTCAGGGTGTCGGTGTGGATGGATACCTGCACGTCGGTCTTGTCGGCCACGGTCAGGGCGGCCCGGATGACGGCCGGGGTGGCGCCCCAGTCTTCATGGATTTTGAAACCGGCCGCGCCGCATGCGATCTGGTCGATGAGGGGGCCTTCGTTGTAGGCGTGGCCCTTGCCCAGAATGCCCATATTGACGGGCATGCCTTCGCAGGCTTCGAGCATACGCTCGATATTCCACTTGCCCGCGGTGATGGTGGTGCCGTTGGTGCCGTCCGTGGGGCCGATGCCGCCGCCGAACAGGGTGGTCACGCCGTTGGACAGAGCGGCTTCGCCCTGCTGGGGGCAGACATAGTGAACGTGGGAGTCGATGCCTCCGGCGGTCAGGATGAGGTGTTCGCCGGAAATGGCGTCGGTGTTGTTGCCGACCACCAGCAGGGGGTCCACGTTGTCCATGGTGGAGGGGTTGCCCGCCTTGCCGATGCCCACGATTTTGCCGTCGCGGACGCCGACGTCGGCTTTGACCACGCCCTGCACGGCGTCGATGATGGTCACGTTGGTGATCACCAGGTCGAGCACGCCGGTATCGCGGTGCGAGCGGTCGTCGCTGCCCATGCCGGCGCGCAGGCTTTTGCCGCCGCCGTATACGGATTCGTCGCCGTAACCGCGAAGGTCTTTTTCAATTTCTACATACAGGTCGGTGTCGCCGAGGCGGATTTTATCCCCCACGGTGGGACCGAAAAGGGCCGAATATTCTTGCCTGGAAACCTGGGGCATGATGACTTCCTTTTTTTGAAATATGGGGGATTAATGTTTGGCGCTCTTGAAGCCCAGGGCCAGCGCCTGAGCCACCTTGATGGGCCGGACGTGCATGTCGCCGGCCCAGCCGTCCACCAGATTGTTGAAGCCGTGCACGTTGCGCAGCCCGCCGAAGGGGATGAGCGACACGGTTTTCTCATCGCCGGGCTCGAAGCGGATGGCCGTGGTGGCCGCAATGTTGAGACGCATGCCGTAAGCGGCTTCGCGGTCGAACTCGAGGGCGCGGTTCACTTCAAAAAAATGGAAGTGCGAGCCCACCTGAATAGGGCGGTCGCCGGTGTTGCGAACTTTGAGCGTGATGGCCGGACGCGATTCGTTGAACACGATGGGGTCCTTGCCGAAAATATAGCCGCCCACCGGGGCGAGCGCCTTTTGGCCCTGTTGCGGCTGCTTGGCCTGCCGCCCCTGGGGCTTCTGATTTTTATTCTGGCTGTCCATAAAGCGATTCTCCTGCAGCGGATGGGGTGTGCCGCGCGGCGTTTTGCCCCCGGACGGGGCGCGACCTCGCGGGCGAAAAAGCGTTTCGGGCGGGAAACGATTCAGTTGATGGGGTTGTGGATGGTGATCAGACGGCTGCCGTCGGTAAACACGGCTTCCACCTGCACCGAGGGGATCATGTCGGCCACGCCTTCCATAACGTCGTTTTTGGACAGGGTTTTGCGGGCTTCGTTCATGACTTCTTCCACGGTTTTGCCCGCCCGCGCCTCGTTGAGGGCGGTGGCGGAAATCAGGGCCACGGCTTCGGGGTGGTTGAGCTTAAGGCCGTTTTCCTTGCGTTTCAGCGCAACGCCGGCCATGGTGTGAATCATCAGTTTATCCAGCTCTCGCGGGGTAAGATGCATAATGCATTCCTCCTGATCACAAGGTTGTGCGGATGTTTGCAACGGACGCAAACATATTTTTTGACACGCCGTGAACTTAGATATTTTTGAAAAATGAAACTACTGTAATCATCTGTTTCTTGTTGAGTTGTTCAAATAAATAATTCCTGTTTTTATAATACAAAAAATATGAAAAATTATTTTAGCATTATATTAAAGAACGCCGCGCATTATATATAAGTTGCGGCGTTCATGTATGAATAAAATAAGAATTGCTATTGGTTCGGCGTATAATGGAATTTGAGGATGGAGCCGGGGTTGCGCATGGCGTTCACCGGCCGTCCGTTTTCGTCCATGACGTTGCCGCTGACGTCGGTGGCCACATAGATGTCCCGACCGTCCGGCGATACCAGCGCCGCGCGATAGCGGTTGGGGGTATGAAAATACTTCCACTGATCGCCCTGCACGGTTTTGCCGTCGGGGTTCAGGGGCAGGCGGTACAGCGCGCCGTTTTTCAGGCTGGTGACGAGCAGGGAGTTGCCCCAGCCCGGGATAGGACCGTCGTCCGGATACCAGGCGAGGCTGGAGGGGGCGAGAGTGGGCCAGCACAGGTACGGGAGATCGCCGCACAGAGTGTCGTCGAAGTTATAGCCGTCGGGCACCGTATAGAAGGTGCGCAGCGGGGGCCTGAAGTTGTCCGGCGTGGGCCACCGGCTTTCTTTGGTCATGGGCACGCCGGAGGGCGCGTGATTGGCGTCGTAGGGCAGGTCCGCGCAGTTTTCGGCCTCGGACCAGTTGTAGTAGGCGTAGGACAGATCGTCCTGAAAACCGGCCACGTTGGGCCAGCCGTAGTTGCCGCCCGCTTCGATCAGGTTGATTTCGTCGTCCGTGGAGGGGCCGTGTTCGCATTCGAACAGCGTGTCGCCCACCCAGACCAGGCCTTGCGGATTGCGGTGGCCATAGGTGTAGACGTGACTCCTGACGCCGTTCAGGGTGGGGTTGTCGTCGGGGACGGAGCCGTCGGTGTTGAGGCGTAGAATTTTGCCCGCATAGGCGGTGAAGTCGGCTTTGTCGAGTTCGTCCGCCGTGGGCAGACGCTGGGCGTAGTTCGGTTTGCAGGCGTTGGCGCCCTGATTGTGGCCCTGTTCGCCGATGGAATAATACAATGTTCCGTCGGGGCCGAAGCGCAGGCGGCCGCCGTTGTGGTCGTCGCCCGCGGGCAGGCCGCTCAGGATGGCCTTGGGGTTGGACAGCGTGCCGGTTGCGGCGTCGTAATCAAAGCGCACGATGCGGGCGTGCTCGTGGCCCGGACCGGGCGCGCCGTCCATATAAGTATGGCTCAGGTAGACGTGGTTGCGGTCGGCGTCCTTGCCCGGTCGGGGATCAAGAGCCAGGCCCAACACGCCCTCGTGCTGGGGGCCCACAAACACGTCGGGCACGTCGACCAGCACTTTTTTGGCTCCGGTGGCGGGGTCCACGCTGGTCACCCGCGCGCCCCGGCGCTCCGTTACCCATATATGGCCGTCGGGTCCCCATATCATATCCCAGGGGGAATCGAGTCCCTCGGCAAGCACCGATCCTTCAAAGGGCTCGGCCGTGGGGACCGTTTGGGCGGGCTTCGGAGCCGCCGCGTCTTTGGCCGAAGGGGTGGCTTTCATGACGGCGGGCGTGCGGGCCTGGGGCGTACCGGAGGACGCGCTCCAGGCGGCGGGCGCGCTCAGGCACACGGCGGCGGCCGTGCCCGCGATTAAAAATGATTTCAGCATAATGGATCTCCTTCATGCAAATATGGCTTGCTATCCACCACACCTGTTTCGGGACGGGGAGTCAATGAAAATAGGATAAATATAAGCTGGTTGTGGAGAATCGGACGGGGCGGCGGGAAAGGCCGCGCTTGCCGCCTGCGCCGTCCCCGCGTTATGCTGTCCGCAAGCAAAGGACGGGTCATGCTGGATGCAGTGCAAGTGTTGGATGCGCTTCGGGAACGGGGCGTTTCGTTTAAACTGTATGAACATCAGGCCGTGGACAACGCCGAGGCGGCCGCCGCCGTACGCGCCCGGATGGCGGGCGTGATATGCAAGAGCCTGTTTTTACGCGGCAAGGACGGCTCGCTATGGCTGGTCACGGTGCCTCTGGACGGTCGAGCGGACCTGAAGGGCCTGGGGGAAAAACTGGGATGCGGCCGTCTGTCCTTCGGCGACGCGGACGCCATGTTTCGTCATCTGGGCGTGCGGCCCGGTTCGGTGACGCCGCTGGCCGTGCTCAACGACGCGGAGGGCGCGGTGCGGCTGGTCATGGACGCGGGCTTGTTTTCTCTGCCGCTGATCAACGTCCACCCTTTGATCAACACCATGAGCGTGGACATCGCCCCGGAGGCCGTGGAGCGCCTGGCGGCGGAGTGCGGCCACGAACCCTTGCGCCTGGCGGGCGTTTGCCGGGAAGGACCCGCCGGGGCGGTTCATTCTTAAAAAAGGCTGGCCGCACTTCCGGTGCGGCCAAATGCACCCTTTGGCCGAAGCCGGCTACGCCTACATCTTGTTGCGGCTTCGCCGCCCCGAGGCTCGCGTTCCGCGAGGCCTTCGCCCGTTCCTAGCCCCCCCGTCGGCTTCCAGCCGACGGGGGGGCGTCGTTCCAAGCTCGCTCGCGCTTCCGGCGGTTAGAGCGGTTTTCTGTTGAAAACGGCAACCGCTCCGGCGGCCGCGGGAGCGGACGCTGGCGCCGAAGGAGCCTGAAAACCACGCTTTTCAGGCGAAATGACGGCAGCGCCGCTTTTGAAATGGGACAATTTCAAAAGCAAAATGCTCTAGGGGCGCGGGGCGGAGCCCCGTTCTTACAGCTTCAGAAAGCGGGCGGCGTTGCCGCCCATGAGCAGGGGCAGGGCCTCCGGCCGCACGCCGGATTGCTCGTAGGCGAGGCGGGCTTCCCGCAGTGGCAGGATGGGATAGGCCGAGGCGAAGATAACGCGATCGCGCAACAGATGGCTGGCCGCCGTGACGTACTCGGCCATGCCGGGCGAGCGCACCATGTAGATGTCCGGCGCGAGATAGACGTTGCGGCGGTTGAGGGCGATTTGACACGCCTCCGTCACGTAGGGCCAGCCACCGTGGACCAGGGCCAGATTCAACCGGGGGAAGGCTGCCGCCACGTCGTCCACGGCTTCCGGCGCGTAGTGGCGCAGGGAGGGGGTCATGATGCCGCCGTAGGTGAGGGCGACGGGCACTTCCCGTTCCTGGCAATAGGCGTACAGAGGGTAGACCCAGGGAGCGTTGACCATCCACGGCGTCTTGTCCTGGCCGGGTTCCAGCACAATGCCGCGACACGGCCCGTCCACCGCGAAGGCGGCGACTTCCTCCAGGGCGCGGGTCATGTCGGACACGTCGATGCCCGCCAGGCCGATGAGCCGATCAGGATGGCGTTGCAGCAGCGCGACCAGGTCCTCGTTGCGACCGCCCGCCGCCTTGCGGACGGGCACCACCAGCTTGTCCACCCCGGCCTCGTCGGCCTCGCGCAGCAGAAGGTCCAGGGAAAAAGCGCGGGCCGAGGCCGGAGAGGGCGCGTCCACGCGCGTCCGGGTGTCGCGTTCCACGGCGTCGAGATGGGTGAACAGGGGGCTGGCGGCGTAGGCCGGGAACGGAGCCCGGACCCGAAAGTCGATGATCATGGGATTCTCCTGAAGAGGGAAGAGAGGTTACAGGCCCACCACGGCCGAAACCAGAGGCAGCCCCAGAGCCAGCATGCAGAGCAGGCCGCCCGCGCAGCCCAGAATACCGGCCTGAAAGGCCCGCCTCATGCCGATCCATTCGCCGTTGGCGAAAGACAGCGCGCCCACGGTGGACGCGGCGGGCGTGGCGAAGGCCGTCCCCGCCGCCAGAAAGAGAAGGATGGAAAAGCCCGCCGGGTTGATGCCGGAGCTTTGGCTGAGGTTCCAGATGATGGGCACGGCGATGAGCACGATGGTCACGTTATGGGTGAACTGGGTCATGACGGTAACGAAGACCATGAATCCGATAAGAAACAGCAGGACGCCGCTTCCTCCGGCCAGACGGCCCAGCAGATCGGTGAGCAGACGGCCGACGCCCGCGTCGGGACTGCTCATGGCCGCCGAGACGGGGATGGACGCGGCCAGCATCCAGATGACGTTCCAGTTGATGCCCGCGGAACAGGTCTGAAAGTCGAACGCGGCTTTGCCCTTCACCCGCACGAAGGACAGAACGCCCAGAATAAGCACGATGGCCACGGTCATGGAGAATTTGCCGAAAAATGCGGAGGCCGTGCCCGTGGGCAGAATGTTGGGAAGAAACATAAGCAGCAGAAAGACGAACAGGGCTGCGGCGGCCACGCCCTGTTCCGGGCCGATATGCAGATCCCGGCGGAGGGAGGCCAGATATTCCGGCGTCAGATGAGCCATGCGCGAGATGTCGGGCCGGAACACGAAGCGGACGATGAGGGTGTAGACCAGCAGTGTAGCGACGCATACCGGCAAGGCCACGGCGATGAGGGTGAGATTGTCGATGACGACCGCGCCGCCGGACACGTCGGCCAGCGCGCCGATGCCCATCAGGTTTTGTCCGGCCCAGGGCTTGCAGGCGAAGGACAGAACGCCCGCGATGCACACTCCGGCGAGCAGCCAGGCGGGATAGGCATCGCCCTTGCGGAACCCCGCGTCGTCGAAGATGGAATAGAGGATGCCCGAAATAAGGAATACGGTGGGCACGCCGTCCACCAGGAAGCCGATGAGCAGCGTGCCCACCAACACGCTGGCCGTGAACACCCAAGGACGGCCGGTGAATGCGGCGCGGCTGAGAAACCACTTGGCCATGACTGCGTTGATGCCGCTTTGATTGCAGTAGGAGGTGAACGCCAGGACGAACAGAGTGAAAAGGACGGCCGGATGGCTAAAGGCCGATGCGATGATCCCGGCGGGGTCGCCGTAGCCCGTAAAGCCCAGGGCCACCAGACTGATCATGCTGGGCCAGGCGAAGCCGATGAAGGACCAGCCGTAGAGCAGGCCCAGAAACACGCCCAGCACCTTCATGCCCATGACGCTGACGCCCACGGGCGGCAGCAGGCCGATGCCGAAGGTCAGCAGAAAAAATGCGGCCGCGTGGCCGTAGGAGACGGTTGTGTCGCTCATGGCGGACTCCTTGATTTGTTTCCGGTTGACGCTGGGAAGAACCTGCCTTTAACCGTCGAAGGAACGCGCGTAGCCAGCCGCGGTCGTCACCTCCCATCCCACGATCATTCCTCCGGCAGGTATGTAAAAAATATCACTACCCCTATTTTTTTGCATAATTCAAATTAGTTATAGAAGGGGTATACATAAGGGTTATAGTTGGAACCGCCGTCCGGGCCGGACGGCGAAGCGTCGGTCCCGGCACGGGAGGAGGTGAACCATGCGTCTGGAATTGCTGCACTATTTTGTGCAGATTGTGGAGAGTCGTTCGTTCAACAAGGCGGCGGCCCGGCTTTTTCTCACCCAACCGGCGCTCACCAACGCCATGAACGCCCTGGAAGGGGAACTTGGGACGCGCCTGCTGGTTCGCTCCCACAAAGGCGTCGTGCCCACGGCTCACGGGGCCGTGGTTTACGAGGACTGCCGACGCATACTGGGAGAACTTCGCGAATGCATGGAAGCCTGGAAAACGCTGACCGCTCCGGATGGGGAAGGGGGAAGCGTGGTGCCGCTGGTGGGCATCCCCACGGCCTGCAATTACGTCGCGGATGAAATCGTGCCTCTGATGCGGGCCGAAAGGCAGAGCATAAGCCTGGCCCTGCACGAAGCGTCTCCGGCCGCCCTGTACGACGCGCTGCGGTCGGGCTGCGCCCGCATTGGCCTGACGGCGTTCGTCCGCGACGAGGAGGAACGTCAGATTCAGCGTTACCGGAGCATCCACTTCCGGGCCGAGGCCCTGTTGGACGACGAGTACGCCGTGTTCCTGAGCGCGCGGCATCCTCTGGCCGAAAACGAGCTCTTGCGTCTGGAGGAATGCGCCGCGCTGCCTTTCGCCACCTATTCGTCGAACCGGGAGGGGGAGGACGCTATTTTCCGCAGGGCGGCCGAGTTGTTTCAGGTCCGGGACATCTATTATCTCAACAGCCGGGAAAGCATCATGCAGATGATCGCCCAGAACAAGGCGGCGGGCTTTTTTTTGCGTCGCATGACCCGGAACAACTGGTACGTCAAAAACGGTTTGATCCGCGCCCGGCCCGTGGAGGGCGTGCGCCTGCTGCCGTCGCGCCACTACCTGCTGTGGCTGGAGGAAGACGCCCTGAACGGGGCGGAACGGCGGGTGGTGGCCTTTTTGCGGGAACGGTACGCGGCGGCCGAGCCTGCGTCGGAGTGAAGGCGGGGCGTTCCCGTCTCAGCGCGGTCCGCCGGAGCGGGGCGGCCGGGCCGACGCCGAGCGACCATCCGGGTCTTTGACGCTGTAAGCCGCGGTGGGCGCCGCCTTAATCATGATCGCGCCCATGAGCAGGGAAGAAACGATGCCCATGAGGTAGGGCCCCGTCCAGCCCAGAGCGCTCCATCCCAGGCCGAAGACGGGCGGCGACGCGCTTTGGCTGGAACGCACGAAGGTTTCGCTCACGGCCAGCACGGCGGCCCGGTTGCCGGAAGGGGCCAGGGTGGCCACGGTGTCGTTGATGATGGGGATGGTCAGCCCCTGGGCCGCGCCGTTGATCAGCAGGGGCGGGGCGCACCACCACAAGGAGGGCGTCGCGTCCCGGATCAGCAGCCATATCATGGAGATCAGATAGCACAGCGCCCCGGTCAGCATGAGCTTGTGGAAGGAAATCCCCTTTTTGTGCAGGCGGGTCAGGTTGTCCGAGGCGATGAACGACCCCGCGGCCACCAGGGAAAAAACAACGCCGATGCGCGAGGGCGAGGCGTGATAGCGCAGTTCGGCCATCATGGGGAAGTAGGCGTTCATGGGGCCGTACATGATGCCGTATCCCAGAAAAAACAGGATGAACAAGTCCAGGGCCCGTCGGTTGGCGATAATTTTGCGGGTTTCGCCGGCGTAGGCCTTCCAATCCATGTGGGGCAGGCCCTGCTTGAGGGGGACGGTCAGGCCCAGGGCGGCCACGGGCAGGGCCAGGGCCAGAGTCCAGAACGGCCATTGTTGGTTCCATTCGCCCAGGATGCCCCCCACAATGGGAAAAATGACGGTGGCGATGCTGCCGGTGGCGGTGATCAGGCCCATGACCCGGGGCAGATGCTCGTCGTCGTACATGTCGGCGGCCAGGATGGTATACAGCACGCCCAGCGGCCCCGCGCCCAAGCCTTGAAGCACGCGGCAGGCGATGAGTTCGGGCAGGGTGCGGGCGAAGGCCCCCAAAATGCCGCCCAGAGCGAACACCAGCAGCGCGGGCAACAGCACGATCTTGCGGCCGAAGCGGTCGGACAGCACCCCGGCCACCGGGGTCATGACGGCTTCGGCAATGGTGAAACTGACCAGAACCCATCCTGCTTGGGTTGCGGACAGGTGAAAGCTTGCGGCGATGCGCGGCAGCACGGGCAGGACGACGGCAATGCCCAGCGCGCTCAACAGGCGCGTGCCGAACAGCAGGATGACGGCGTTTTTTTCCGGCATGGCGGACAATCCTCAGGGAAAGGTCCTTGCCCCTTACGCCCTCGGAGAGTGAGACGTTGGGGGCGCGCGCAGGCCCGTGAAAGGCAGCGTGAGGCATCTTGGATTTCCTGCCGGAAATCCGCTGAAGAGCGCCCGTGTTCCACATGGGCGAAAGGCAGGCTTCGGCCGCCGCCGGCTGCGTTTCGTCTCGCGCCTCCGGCGGTCAAGGGGGGCGTCGCTTCAAACGCGCTGACGCGCGAGCCTTCGGCGGTAAAAGGGAGGACGGCGCTGACGGTTCCTCCGACACCCGAAGGCATCGCGAAAGGCCTATCCCGATGTGGGCAAGGCAAGGAACGCCCGTCCTCCCACGGAAAAGTTCGCCGCAAACGGCCGGATGCGCAATGATAAGCAGTCCGACGCGAGCGTCGGGGGATGAGAGAGTGGCAGCCTTGCGCGAGCGGACTTATTGACGCCCGCGACGATTTCGCCTAGCCTGAATCCATTGCGGCGTATCGCCTTCGGGCGGTGCGCGTTCTTTGTCCATTCTTGCGAGGTCGGCATGTCGATCCGGTTCACCTGACGTTCTTCCGCACAGAGACACGGTGTGTCTCGTCGGACGCGCGGGTGCGCGGGCGTCGGCCCTGCCCGGATGTGACGTCTCCCGCTCCGTTTCCGTCCGCTTTGCCGAGCCGCCCCGTGCGGCGGCGGTCCGTCATGCCGTGTTCTCCGTTGCGGTCGCGACGCAGGCGCGTCCGGTTTCCGGCACGTTCCGTCCGCTCACCGTCAACCGTCGCGCCTCGGGCGCGACGTCAGGAGTCTTCCATGAAACGTCTGTTCGCCGCCGCGGTCTTTACGCTGCTGGGCGCATCGCTCGCCGTCGCCGCCCCTCTCGATGCCTTCAACAATCAGAAAGGCTCTCTGGACATTGCCGGGGGCACGGCCCACATCCCGGTCATGAAGCTGGCCGCTCAGGCCATTATGGAGCGTTATCCCGACATCCGCATCACCGTGGCGGGCGGCGGCTCCGGTGTGGGTGTGCAGAAGGTGGGCGAGGGCTTGGTCCAGATCGGCAATACCGGCCGGGCGCTCAAGGATACGGAAATTGCCAAGTACGGCCTGGTCACCTTCCCCTTCGCCATCGACGGCGTGGCCGTGGCGGTCAACCCCGCCAACGGCGTGACCGGCCTGACCAAGGCCCAGGTCAAGGATGTGTTCGCGGGCAAAGTGACCAACTGGAAAGACCTGGGCGGCGCCGACGCCCCCATCTCCCTCTATGTGCGCGAAGACGGCAGCGGCACCCGCGAAACCTTTGAAGAGCGCGCTTTGGACAAGGGAACGTCCGCGCCTTCGGCCAATGTGGTCAATTCCAACGGTGCCATGAAAACCGCCATTGCTCAGGACAAAAACGCCATCGGCTACGTGGGCATCGGTCATTTGGACGAGTCCGTCAAAGGAGTGGCCGTCGACGGCATGGTCCCCAGCCAGGAGGGCGCGGCCGACGGCAGCTACACCGTCACCCGCCTGCTGTACATGAACACCAAAGGCGAGCCCGAAGGACTGACCAAACTGTTTGTGGACTACATCTATTCCGAGGACGGCAAGGGATTCATTTCTCAGTCCGGCTACATCCCCTACACGCCGGACAATCGGAAGTAGCGGCGTGAGCGCGCGCGAGCCCGTGCTTGAGCCCATATCCGGCCGGTCCGCCGCGAGCGGCGGACCGCGCTCCGGCGGTCGGCCCGACGCCGCCCGCGTCGTGTTGCGCGTGGCCGCCGCGTTGGCCGTGCTGGGCGTCGGCCTGCTTATGCTCATGATTCTTGCCTTTGCCCTGCCCGTGTTCGCCGACGGCGGCCCGGGCGGGCCTTTTTCCTGGACCTGGGCGCCGGGAAACGGCCGTTTCGGCATTCTGCCCATGCTTGTGGGCTCGTTGTTGCTGGCGTTTTCCGCCCTGGCCGCGGGCTGGCCTCTGGGCCTGGCGTTGTGCTGCTGGTTGCTGTGCCCCGACCTGGGGGGGCCGTCCTGGTTGCGCGCCCTGGTGGGAGGCCTGGTGCGTCTGATGACGGCCATTCCCACCGTGGTTTACGGCTTCGCGGCTTTGTTTCTGCTGACGCCCGCCGTACGCGCGGGTCTGGGCGGTACGGGCATGGGGTGGCTGAGCGCGGGTCTTATGCTGGCCCTGCTTATTCTGCCCACCGTCACCCTGGTGCTGACCGCCGGACTGGCTCCCCGCCTGGAACGTCTGCTGCCGGGCGGACCGGCCCTGGGCATGTCCCGACCGGAACTTCTGTGGCTGGTGGTGATGCCCGATGCGCGGGGAACTCTGGCATCCTCGGCCGTGCTGGGCTTCGGCCGGGCCGTGGGAGATACCCTGCTGCCCCTCATGCTGGCGGGCAACGCCCCGCAGGTGCCGGAGAGCCTGACGGCGAGCCTGCGCGCCCTGACCGCGCATATGGCTCTGGTCACCTCCAACGAGGTGGGCGGCGCGGCCTACAATTCGTTGTTCATGGCGGGCGTGCTGCTGCTGGCCGTCAACGCGGCGGTCAGTCTGACGGTGCGCCGCCTGGAACGGAGGGAGCGAACGGCGGCGACGCGCGGAACGGACGCTGCGGGAGGCGGGGCATGAGCAGATCCGCGGGAGTGACGTTCATGCGGGGGGCGGCCTGGCTGGCGGCCGTGCTGGTGCCCGGGGCCGTGTTCGCCCTGATCGGGTATCTGCTGTGGCGCGGGCTGCCCGCTCTGGGACCGGACCTGTTTTTCGGACGCACGCCGCCCCGCGAGGCCCTGCTCGGCCTGCGTCCGGTGTGGGACGGCATATGGCCCGCTTGCGCGGGCACGCTGTGTCTGGTGGGACTGACCCTGTGCCTGGCCGTGTTCCCCGGCGTGGGCTGCGGGCTGTATTTGAGCGAATACGCCACGGCGGCCCAGAAGCGCCGCATCGGTCTGGCTGTGGACCTGCTGGCGGGTATGCCGTCCATCGTCATGGGCCTGTTCGGCTTTTCGCTCATCCTGTTGTTGCGGCGCACCCTGGCGCCGGACGCCAATACCTGTCTGGCCCTGGCGGCCGGGTGTCTGGCCCTGCTGGTCCTGCCCGTGCTGGTGGCCGCCACCCGCGAGGCCGCGGACGCGGTGCCGCGAAGTCTGCGCCTGGGGGCGGCCGCTCTGGGGCTCACCCCGGCCCAACGTCTGCGCCATGTGGTGCTGCCGGCGGCGGCCAGGGGCATTTTCAGCGGCGTGGTGCTGGCCCTGGGCCGGGCCGCCGAGGACACCGCCGTCATCATGTTTACCGGCGTGGTGGCCAACGCCGGATTGCCTGCCGGTCTGGCGGGCAAGTTCGAGACTCTGTCGTTCCACGTGTATTACACGGCGGCCCAGTATCAGGACCAGGCCGAACTGGCGCGCGGATTCGGCGCGGCCGTGGTCCTGCTGGCTCTGTCCGGCGGCCTGCTGGCGCTCGCCCGCCTGCTCGAATCCGGGTATCGCCGTCGTTGGAGGAAAGGATGATGGAAGGGGACGAAACGGCCGTCCGCCTGCGCGAAGTCTCGGTGTCCTTTGCCGGACGGGTGGCGGTGGACGCGGTCAGTCTGGACCTGCCCCGACGGGGCGTATCGGTATTCATCGGCCGCTCGGGATCGGGCAAAACCACGCTGTTGCGCGCTCTCAACCGGCTCAACGAGGAATTCCCCGGCAGCGCCACTACGGGGCGGGTGGAACTGGATCTGGGGCAGGGGCTGGAGTCCGTGTACCCGGAGCCGGGACGCCCCGCGCGGCCCCTGCCCGAACTGCGGCGGCGGGTGGGCATGGTGTTCCAGTCGCCCAACGTGTTTCCGACCAGCATATATCGCAATTTGGACCTGCCCCTGTCGCTGGCGGCGGCCTGTTCCCGGCGTGAGCGGAAGGAGCGGGTGGAGGCCGCGTTGCGGGACGCCGGGTTGTGGGACGAGGTCAGACAACGCCTGGACATGCCCGCCGAGCGCCTGTCGGGCGGCCAGCAGCAGCGCCTGTGCCTGGCCCGCGCCCTGGTTCTGGAGCCGGATATTCTGCTGGTGGACGAACCTACGGCCGCGCTGGACGTCCATGCCGCGGCCGGGGTGGAGGCCCTGTTGGTCCGCCTGGCCGAGCGCCTGCCCGTGGTCATGGTATCGCACAGCCTTGCGCAAACCCGACGCCTGGGGCACACTGTCCTGGTCATGAACCAGGGGCGCGTGACGCATTGTCTGGACGCGGCCCATATCGGCGGCGAAGCGGAACTGAGCGCGCTGCTGGGCGGAGCGGCGGCGGAGTAAGGCGTTCGGCGGCTCGGGCCCGGCGGCGCGGAGCGTGTTGCGCCCGCCGCATAGGGAGAATCCCTTGTCCCGACCAGGAATTTCGCTCGCCCCGTCCGGGCGGGCCCCCCTGCATCTGCGCCATCTTGTATTGGATTACAACGGCACTCTGGCCTGCCGGGGACGTCTGCTGCCCGGCGTGGTCGAGCGTCTGCGCGCGTTGGGCGAACTTGTGGCCGTGCACGTGATCACGCTCGATACCTTTGGTTCGGCGCGGGCGGAACTGGCCGGGGAGCTCGCCGCCGGAAACGGGGTAAGCCTGGACGTTGTGGACGGCTGCGCCGGCGGCGAGGCCGAAGCCAAACTGGCTTTGCTGCAAAGTCTGGGACCGGACCGGTGCTGCGCTGTGGGCAACGGGGCCAACGACGGCCTGATGCTGGAAGCGGCGGCCCTGTCCATCTGCGTCATGGGGCGCGAGGGCTGCGCTGTGGACACTCTGCGCCGGGCGCATATCTGCGTTGCCGACATCGGCGACGCCCTGGATCTGCTGCTGTATCCCGAAAGCTGCGCGGCCACTTTGCGTCGCTGAGGGAGCTTCGCCGCCGGACGCGGCGCGCGACCGGCAGGCGGCCGACATACGACGAGCCCCGCGGCGGAAAGGGAGTCTACTTGACGCCCCCGCTTTGGGTGGCCTACACTTTCCCTATTCTTTCAGGCCCTCCGATCCGGGCTTTTTTTCAAAAAACACAGGTGGCTATCTATGCATACCTTCGCTTTTCTGCGTGGAATTCCGGCGTGCGGGGCGTTCGTCGCCCCCGGCAGGGCGGCGGCGCGCCTCGCTCTTGCCGTCTGCGCCCTGTGGACGCTGCTGACCGCGTCTCCGGCTTCGGCCGTGACTATGATCGACATCCATTCTCCGGGGCAGAACATCGTCAATCTGGCCATGGCCGCGCCTCTGACCGGCCCCTCCCAGGTTGCCGCGGGGTTGGGGGCCGAACTGCACAAGGCCATTGAAACCGATTTGTCCTTTTTGCCTTTTATGCGACTGACCGTGCCCGGAGCGGTGCTCGGCGGCACCACGCTGGCCGCCTGGCAGGGCCCCGAACTCGACTTCAAGCGTTTTCAGATCGCGGGGGCGGACCTGCTGATTACGGCCTATTGGCCCAAGGGCGACCGCAATAATTCCACCGTGGAACTGCGCGTGTTTGAGACGTTTTCGGGCAAGTTCGTGTTCGGCAACGCCTATGCGGGCGTCACCAAGGACGAGGTGTCCAATGTGGCCGACCGCTTTGCCGCCGATCTTATGGAAACATTGACCGGCAGCGGCGACTTTTTCCGCTCCACGCTGGCCTTCGCCCGTACCGACGGCCCCAAAAAACGCGATATCTGGCTGGTCAAACCCACGGGCAAGGACTTGCGTCAGATCACCAATATTCCGGGTACGGCCATGTCGCCCGCGTGGTCGCCGGACGGTCGCTATGTGGTGTTCAGCCACCTGGACGACAGTTCCCACGCCCTGGGCGTGTGGGACCGGCTGGCCAATCAGGTCAAACTGATTCGTTTTCCGGGCAACACGGTTATCGGACCGTCCTTCATGCCGGACAACAAGGTGGCGGTCAGTCTGTCCACGGGCAACTATCCGGATATTTTTCTGCTGAACCACAAGTTCGAACGCGAGCGTCCCCTGGAGGCCTCGGGCGCCATCAACGTGTCGCCGTCGTTTGACGCCACGGGAACAAAAATGGTCTTTACTTCCAGCCGATTGGGCGGCCCTCAGATATTTTTGAAGGATTTGACCACCGGCGCGGTGCGGCGCATCAGCATGAACGGCGGCTATAATACCGAGCCTTCGATCAGTCCCGACGGAACTCTGGTGGCGTTTACCCGCCTGACCGATCAGGGGCATCGCATTTTCGTGCAGGACCTTATGACGGGACAGGAACGTCAGGTATCGTTCGGACCGGGGCGGGACGAACATCCTTCCTTTGCGCCGGACAGTTATTTCCTGGCTTTTACATCCGATCGCTCGGGCCAAAAACAGATATACCTGACCACGAGGCATGGCGGCGATCCGAAAAAAGTGCCCACCGGAGCGGGCGACGCCACATTTCCGCGGTGGGGAAAAATTCCCGCCCAGCAGTAAGCGGCACGGCCGGGCGCAAGGCGCGCCCGGCCTCCGTTCGACTTGACATCGGCCGCAGTGGCGCTACTATGCCCGAACGGCCAGCACCTTGCCCTGAAGGCGGGTTCCAGCCGGAACAGCTTTGGGGTTTTGCCGTTTAAAGCGGAGTCAACTGCTCAGGAGGAATATCATGAAAGGTTTGAAGAATTTTGGTCTGGTTATGGTTATGGCGTTGGTGTTGGGCATCGGCGCGGGCTGCACGAAAAAAAGCACCGAAGTGCCCACCGGTCAACCGGTGGTGACCGACACCGGCGCCAGCGCCGTGGACGTGGCCGCGCAGACCATTACCGACGGCGTCGTGTACTTCGACTTCGACAAGTACGACGTGAAGCCTGAATACCGCGAAATGCTGCGCCAGAAGGCCGAACTCATGCGCCAGTATCCCAGCATCCGCGTGCGCATCGAAGGCAACTGCGACGAACGCGGCACCCAGGAATACAACCTGGCCCTCGGCGAACGTCGCGCCCGCGCCGCTTACGAATATATGGTCATGTTGGGCGTGAACCCCAGCCAGTTGGAAATGATCAGCTACGGCAAGGAACGTCCCGCCGTGCAGGGCACCGGCGACCAGGTCTGGGCTCTGAACCGCCGCGACGACTTCCGCGTCATCGCCCGCTGAGTTTCAGGGTTTTCGGGCCGCTCCCGCCTGGCGGGAGCGGCCTTTTTTTCGGTTCGCCGAACAGAGCGGAGCGTGGCGCAACCTGGTAGCGCACCTGCTTTGGGAGCAGGGGGTTGCCGGTTCGAATCCGGCCGCTCCGACCATTGCCCGGAACCTCCTTCCGCCGGAATGTTCCGGCTTTTTTTATTCGTTGAGCCCTATGTTCGCCCGCGTTTCTTTTCTCCGCTCCTTTTCCGGATACGGGTATGCTTTGCTGGCCGCCGGTCTGTGGGGATTGCTCGGCCCGATCTCCAAATTATGTCTGGCCGAGGGCACGGACCCTCTGGAAGTGGCCTTCTGGCGGGCGTTTATCGGCGGTCTGTGTTTTGCCGCGCACGGGCTGTTCCGGCGCGAGCTGGCCGTGCGGCCCGCTCACGGCGTAACTTTTTGCCTGTTCGGAGTGGTGGGCGTCAGTCTGTTTTTCGGCTCCTATCAGGTGGCCGTACGCGAAAGCGGGGCCGCTCTGGCCGTGGTGTTGCTGTACACGGCCCCGGCCTGGGTGGCGGTATTTTCCCGCGTGCTGTTCGGCGAGGCGCTCACCGGACGCAAACTGGCCGCCCTGGCCGTGGCTATGGGCGGCACCACGCTGGTATGCCTGTCCGGGGGCAGTTTGGGCGGCGCGCCTTCGTGGCTCGGCATCGGCTGCGGCCTGGCGGCGGGTTTCTTTTATTCCACCCACTATCCTTTCTACAATTGGTGGCAGGATCGCTATTCCACGGCCACTCTTTACACGTACATGCTGCTGGCCGGAGCGCTGGCGCTGATGCCTTTTGTCTCCTTCGCGCCGCACAATACGCCGTTGACCCGGGCGGGGTTCGTTTTTCTCGGCGTGTTTTGCACCTATGGGGCCTATCTGGCCTATGGGGCGGGATTGCGCCGGATCAGCCCGGTGCGCGCGGCCGTGGTCAGCAATCTGGAACCCGTCGTCGGAACCCTGCTGGCCTGGGCCTGGTGGCATGAAAGTTTTTCGCCCCTGGGCTGGACGGGCGGCGTGCTGGTGCTGGCGGCGGTGTTCATCCTGACCACGGATCGCCGGTAATATTTCTACTTTGACCGCCGGAGGCACGGGAATCGGCGCGTTTTGAGCGCGGCCCCCCTTGCCCGTTCCACGCCGTTCGGCGCACAAGTGTCGTTTGTTCGCGCTGCGCGGCATGCCGCCGGGGACGTGATCACAGCGAACTTGGAGTGAGGAGCGAGGACGCGGTCAGGTTTCGCCTGCCGCGCATGGTGACGAGCGACGAACGGAAGCATGTTGCGGGGGGCTCCGGGATCGCGCCGCTGCTGTCTGTATCCGTAGGCCTCGCGCCGCTCGGCTGCGATTGTGCCCCTCCGGGGAGCTCCCCGGGCATCTGTGTTCGCGACTCCGTCGGTCAAGGTGGCGGGGCGACGCTCGAAACGCGCCGACATATCCCCGGCGGTCACGGGCGCAGGGCAAAAAGGAAGGGGAGCGCGGCCCCCCTTGTTCTCTTATGTTTTCAGACGAACGGTCGATTTAATCGTTAAACTCCTGTTTGACCACGGCCTCGGACTTGATGCGGTCGAGAAGTTCGGCGAAAGTGGCCTTGACGTTCTCGCGGATATCGCCGGCCACCACCAGGAACAGCAGATCGTCGCCGGGCGCGAGTTCGCCTTCGGCCGCCTCGGCCAGGATTTTGAAAATGCCGGGGCGCTGTTCCATCTCGCGACAGATGGCGGCCATTTTATCCCGGTCGGGCGTCACCGTCACGCGGGTCACGGGGGCGTGGTCTTTGCGGGCCCAGCCGCGCACCACGCCGTTGTGGACCAGCATCATGCCCACATGCTCGGTGAAACCGGGAGCTTGCTTGAGTTCCTTCAGGGTTTTGTTAATATCCATAAGCGTGTTCTCCTTGTGAGTGTGCGCGGGAGCAGCCATGCCGTCCATAGCCGCTTTGCTTGAAAATCAACCCGTTCCGGAAGAAGTGACCATTTCGTCGGAGGGGCTTGTCCTGTGGCTGGCCTGGACCGGCGAACCGGGCGGCAACGTGGTCCAAACCCTGCAGGATTACGGCGGCCTGTGCGTCCGCTCCGAGAGCGGGCAGGCCCTGTGGTTCTTTTTTTCCTCCGATGCGCTGCTGGCCCTGGCCAAGCTGGTGGTATGGGGCAAGTTCAATCCCCTGGCCATGACCGTGCTGGCCATGCCGGGCACGTTGCGCGTAGGGGTGGGGCAGGCCCTGTCCGTCAGTCTGGACAAAGCCCTGGCCCGGCAGGAGGTGGACGAGCCCGGATCGGGCGTGCTGGTTTGGGTGCACCCCCGATTGCGCGAGACGGGGGCCAACCTGCCCGGCCTGTCCTATGTGCCCGGCGAAGCCCACAAAGGCATGGCGCGCCTCAAATGGACCTTGCTCGGGGCCGACGCCCGCCTGCCCTATACCTCGTCGCAGGGATGGTATGCTTTGTTGCGCCCTCTCGGCAACCCCCTGGACAAGAGTTTCCAGGCCGGGTGGCGGGCGCTGTTCACCCGTCTGGAAAGCATACTCCAGAACGAAAAGCTCAAATACAGCCTGTACGACAACTTTTTGATGCTGCCCCTGGACAATCTGGGCCAGTTGCGCACCTGGGTGCGCGAACTCCTGTCCACCCTGGACGACATCAAGGAACGGGATTTTTCCGTGTACTGGCCCTGCGTCAGCGCGGTGGTGGACCGGCGCGGTCTCAACTTCAACAACGAGTTGCCGCAGAAAGTCAGCGTCGAGTGGGACGAACTCATGCCGGATTATCCGTACATGAGTTACCGCAACGCCTACTTGTTGGGCGACGGTTTCACCATTCAGGACCGCAATTTTTCCAACGTCGGCACTTCCATCGACAACTGGTGCTCGGTCAATCTGACTGAACTGGACGCGCGCGGCGGCGGCGTGCCCGTGCTCATGGCGGGGCAACTGGTCAGCGGCGGAGCGCCGTGCTTTTATTGCGGCGTGCGCACCCATGAGGCCGGTCAGTGCCCCAGCCGCCGCATGCCGCCTCCGCCCCCGGACTTCTGGCAGACGTTTTCCGACCTGGACATCGACGTCATCAACGCGGCCTACCGCAATATCGAATTGCGGCTGGCCAAGGCGGGCTCGGCCGGGTACCGGCAGTTGCTGGAAAAGGAGGGGCCCGAAGCGCGGGTGCTGCAGGCCCTGTTCGCTTTGGAAAGCCCGTTGCAACTGCGTTCGGTGGAACGCATCTGGATGCTCGGAGGCAAGGACATCGAGGCCGAGCCCGAGGAAAACGCGGACCAGAATCTACGTGACGAAAGTCCGGCCTGGGCTATGGTGGAACGTCTGCAGCGGGCCGGTCCCAACGAACTGGGGGTGATGGAAAAAGAGCTGATTTCGCTCATCGCCCGCACCCCGCGCGATTGGCATCTGCACAGCCTGATGGGCTTTGTGGCCTTGGAACGGGGCGATTTGCTCAAAGCCTGCAATTTCTGGCACGAGGCCGAGGGGCTGTGCAGTTCGGTGCTGCATCAGGCCTGGCACGTGTTTTTGGAGGCCCGTACCCTGGAACTGCGCGGCAAGTACGGCGAGGCCATGGACATGTACGAAACCGTGCATCGCCTGCTCCCCCAGTGGCGGGACGCGGAATACCGCCGCCTGGTGTGCCGGGTGCGCATGGGCTTTGCCGAGCAGGTGCAGGGACGTTTTGTGGAACTTGTGGTGGCCGATCCCTCGTTTTTCAACCGTCTGCTCTTCGATCCCGACCTGGAACGGGGGCGCAAGACGCTGCTGAAGGCTCTGCATCCATTGTGGAGCGACGCCCTGAAACTCGCCGCCGCCGAGCGCGGCGAGCTGGAGCGTCTTCGGAAGGAACTGGACGCATGGTTCCCGCCCGAACACGAGGCCGCCCGCGCCTATGCCGAACGCCTGACGGCCCTGCTGGAAGAAAGCGACGTCAAGAACTATCTGTCCTTCCTGAATGTGGTCAATGTGCGCCCGACCATCGAGGGCGAAATAGAATCCCTCATCCAGCGCGAAATCGAAATTCTGCAGGAACGCTTCAAAAAATATCTGGCCGCGCTGGAAGTGGTGCGCGACGAAGCGTCGTGGTTTCCCTTTCAGCGGGCGCTGGTGGAGTTCAACCGGGATTTCAACGAAGGAGCGGGCATTCTCAACTGGGCTTTTACCGCCGACTTTCATACCCCCGAGGCATTCAAAAAGGCCCAGGCCTATCTTCAGCCCCTGGACGAACTGCTGGAACGGTTGGAAAAGCGGCTCAAGCTGCTGCGCATGGTGCGCGATTCCACGCTGTTTGTGCTCATTCTGATCCGCACCTTCCTGTGGGTGGAAATCGTCTGCCTGGTGTTGTGCTTCGTGGGGGTCATGGCCGTGCTGTTCTACGGCGACGCTATGGGACTTTTGTGGTTGCAACGCCTGGTCAAGGTCAATTTTTGGGAGCTTCAGAAAGTTCTGGTTTCCATCATCAGCATTACCGCGTTGGGAGTGGCCAGCCTGCGCACCACCCTGATTTTTGAAAAACGGCGGGACAAAATGCTCGACGAGGCCCGTTCCCAACGTGAGGAATTGCAGCGCATACGTCTGGAACGAGCCCGCGCCAAGCGCGAGGCTCAGTTGCGGGCGGCCCGTGAACAGGCGGCGGATATGCTGCCTCCCCCTCCCGCGGCGTAGTAAGGCCGCGGCCTTTAAAGCGAGCCCGAAGCCATGTCCCGTCTGTTCCGTCGGTAGGGCTTCGGGCTTGTTCCGTGCGCATTTTCGCGGTCAATGTGAAGCAAAGAACGTGATTTTTATGTCATGTTGCTGAAAAAATTTACGTTTTCGTTGACCCAAAAGCGCCGCTGTGATAAAGGCCACAGTAACCAGTCTGATGACAATCCCCGCTTCGCGGAGTCTGCTCCGTCGACGGCGGCAGGGCCGCCGACTTCGTCGGCAGCCTGTAATCAGTCTGTTGTTTGCAGGGCGGCGGACGCGCGAACCTTACCGCGCTCCGGCGGTTCCGGGTTTCGGCGTCCGTTTCGACTCTTACGGGCGGTCGACCGATGTCCGCAGGTTTTCACCACAGCGCCAGGAGGCATGTATGCGAATCTCCATCGGTATGGGGAAGGATGGGGCGGAAAAGCGTCTTGAACAACGGGGCGTCAGCCGCCGCGACTTTCTTAAATTCTGTACGGCCGTGGCCGTGGCTATGGGCATGGGCCCCGGCTTCGCTCCCGCCGTCGCCCGCGCCCTGACCGGCGGCAAGCGTCCGTCCGTCGTCTACCTGCACAACTCCGAGTGCACGGGCTGTACCGAGGCCTTGCTCCGCACCTACAAGCCGTATTTGGACGAGCTTATTCTCGACACCATTTCCCTGGACTATCAGGAAACCGTCATGGCCGCCGCCGGTGAAGCCGCCGAGGCCGCCCTGCAGCAGGCCGTCGCCAATCCCGAAGGCTTCATCTGTGTGGTCGAAGGAGCCATTCCCACCGCCAATAACGGCCTGTTCGGCACCATCGGCGGCCGCACCATGTACGACATCGGCAAGGAAGTTCTGCCCAAGGCCAAGGCCGTGGTGGCTTACGGCACCTGCGCCTCGTTCGGCGGCCTGCCCGCCGCCGCCCCTAACCCCACCGGGGCCAAGGGCGTCAACGACTGTTACGCCGATTTGGGCGTCAAGGCGATCAATATCGCCGGCTGTCCCCCCAACCCGCTCAACGTGGTGGGCGCCCTGGTGGCCGTGCTTCAGGGTCAGGAAATTGAACTGGACGACAATAACCGCCCGCTCATGTTCTACGGCTCGACGGTGCATGATCAGTGCGAGCGTCTGCCCCACTTCGAAGCGGGCGAATTTGCCCCGGCCTTCGATTCGGACGAGGCCCGCAAGGGTTGGTGCCTCTATGAATTGGGGTGCAAGGGCCCCATGACCATGAACAATTGTCCCAAGGCCCGCTTCAACGACGTCAACTGGCCCGTGGGCGCGGGACATCCCTGCATCGGTTGCAGCGAGCCCGGTTTCTGGGACGATATGACGCCTTTCTACGAAAATTAAAGGCCGCCGCGACTCCCGCCCGTCGGTCGTTGCGCCCGGCCCGGCGGTTGCCGCCCGTCGTTGTCCCGCCCTTTTTGCCATCAGACATGAGAGAGACGTCATTATGAGCCAAGCAAAAGCTACTCCCCAGAGTTCGTATTCCGGTCCCGTCGTGGTGGACCCCCTGACCCGTATCGAAGGCCACCTCCGCATCGAAGTGGAAGTGGAGAACGGCAGGGTCAAGGACGCCCGCAGTTGTTCCACCCTGTTCCGGGGCCTGGAACTCATCCTCAAGGGGCGCGATCCGCGCGACGCCCAGCACTTCACTCAACGCACCTGCGGCGTGTGCACCTACACCCATGCCCTGGCCTCCACCCGCGCCCTTGAAGACGCGATCAAGGTCGACGTGCCCGAAAACGCCACCCTGATCCGCAATCTGGTGCTGGCCATGCAGTATATGCATGATCACGTGGTGCATTTCTACCACTTGCACGCCCTGGACTTTGTGGACGTTGCCTCGGCCATTCAGGCCGACCCGGTCAAGGCCGCCAAGCTGAACGCCTCCATCTCCGCCAAGCCGCTGTCGGCCGAAGCGCTGAAAGGCGTGCAGACCAAAGTCAAGGCCCTGGTGGACAGCGGCCAGCTCGGCCCTTTCACCAACGCCTACTTCCTGGGCGGCCACCCCTCCTACTACCTGGACCCCGAAGCCAACCTGGTGGCCACGGCCCACTATCTGGAGGCCCTGCGCATGCAGGTGAACATCGCCCGCTCCATGGCCGTGTTCGGCGCCAAAAATCCGCACACCCAGTTCACCGTGGCCGGCGGCGTCACCTGTTACAATTCCCTGAACAAGGAATCCCTCCGGCAGTTCGCGGACCTGCACAAGCAGGCCGTGGAGTTTGTGGAGAACTTCTACATCCCCGATCTGCTGCTGGTGGCCGGAGCTTACAAGGACTGGGCGGGCATCGGCGGCGGCGCGGTCAATTACATGACCTTCGGCGAATTCCCCGGCGACGAGCGCAAGCTGGAAACCCGCTGGCTCAAGCCCGGCATCATCCGCAACCGCGACCTCGGCAAGGTGGAGCCCTTCGATCCCTCCAAAATTGAAGAGCATGTGCGCCACAGTTGGTACGAGGGCGACGAGGCCCACGCGCCCTTCGACGGCGTCACCGAACCCAAGTTCACCAAGATGGGCGACACGGACCGTTATTCGTGGATGAAGGCCCCGCGCTACGCGGGCGAGGTGGTGGAAACCGGTCCTCTGGCCCAGGTTCTGGTGGCCTACGCCACGGGCAACGAAGCGGTAAAGCCGGTGGTGGACAAGGTGCTCTCCTCCCTGGGCGTGGGCCCTGAAGCCCTGTTCTCGACCCTGGGGCGCACCGCCGCCCGCGGCATCGAAACTCTGGTCATCGGCCGACAGGCCGACGTGTGGTTCCGGCAGCTTCAGGACAACCTGGCCAAGGGCGACAACAAGATCGTGGAAAACTGCGAAGTGCCCGCCGACGGTCAGGGGGCGGGCTTTGTGTCCGCTCCGCGCGGCGGCCTGTCGCACTGGCTGCGTATTGAAGACGGCAAGATCGGCAATTTCCAGTTGGTGGTGCCTTCCACCTGGAACCTCGGCCCCCGCTGCGCCAACAACAAGCGCAGCGCCGTGGAAGAAGCGCTGGTGGGCACGCCCATCGCCGACCCCAAGCGCCCGGTGGAAATCCTGCGCACGGTGCATTCGTTCGACCCGTGCATCGCCTGCGGCGTGCACGTCATCGACGGCCGCACCAACGAAGCCTACGACTTCCGCGTTCTTTAACCCCGTGCGCCCGCGTCCGTTCCTGTCGGGACGGCGCGGGCCTTTTCAGGCCGGAAAGGAAGCGCTTTTCCGGCCTTGTCTTTTTTTCGGACGGCAAGGAGCGAGCGTGGAAAAAATTTTGGTTCTCGGCGTCGGCAATATTTTGTTTACGGACGAAGGCACGGGGGTGCGGGCCGTGGAACTGGCGCGGGAGCGCTATGTGTTTCCGGACAACGTCACTTTGCTGGACGGCGGCACTCTGGGCATGGGACTTATGGACGCCCTTTTGGATTGCGATGTGGTGTTCGTGCTGGACGCCGTGTTGGGCGGGGACGAGCCCGGTTCCATCTACCGCCTGACCGGCGACGATCTGCGCAAGAGCGTCAGTTTCCGCGACTCCATGCATCAGACCGACCTGGTGGATACCCTTGTTTATTGCGATTTGATGGGCCACCGGCCCGAAGCCGTGGTGGTGGGCATGGAACCCGTGGATTATCGGACTATGGGCACGGAGCTTTCGCCCCTGGCGGCCGAGCGCCTGCCGCTTTTGCTGGACGTGCTGATCCGCGAATTGAAGGCGCGCGGCGTGGATGCGACGCCCCGTCCCTCCGCCTGAGCCGGAACGCTTGCCGCCCGCGTCGGCCCGGCAGGGGGGGGCTGGGCCCGCGTTTTCGTATGCCTTGGCCCCGCGTGAGGCAAAACGTTTTGGATTCAGGTTCGGCGCGGCCGGGAAGCGCGGTGTCGGTCGTGGCGATGCGGGTGGGTATGGGCGCTGTGGTGCAGTTTATGCCGCAGGCGCAACATGCGGGCGGTGCGTTTGAGCAGCAGGATGGGCAGCAGGGACGCCAGCGAGCCGAGCAGGATAAGAACTATGCCCGCGGCCATGTGGAAGGGAATGGGCTCGCCCAGGATAAACAGCGCCAGAAGGGGGGCCAGAGCGGGCTTGAGGAAAAAGACCACCGAGGCGGTAACGGGCGAGGTGGTCTGGATGGCCATGAAGTAGCAGGCGTAGCCCGCTCCGGTCACGCCGATGCTGACGTACAGCATGGTGGCCGCGGTGGAGGGGGTATAGCCGGACAGCAGAGGAATACGCGCGAAATGGGCCAGGCCGTGGGCGGTCAGGGCCTCCGCCACCGGAGCGGCGTGACTGAGGGCGATGAGGAGCAGCATTTCCAGCGCGGCGCACAGGAAGCTGCCGCTGGTGACCACTACTCCGGAAAAGCGGGTCACGGATCGGGCGCCGAGCACTCCGTACAGGGCGAAAGTGACCGTGGCCAGCATGGTGTAGACGATGCCGGACAGACTGATATCCGTGTGCAGAGGGTTGATGATGGCCACAATGCCCAGACATTCCAGAATCAGGGCGATGACGTGCTGGCGCATGATGGTCGCGTGCAGAATCAGGAAGGCGAACAACAGAACAAACACCGGATTGCTGCTGAACAGCACGGCCACTACCGAGGCGTTGGCGTTTTCCACAGCCAGTTGATACAGGGTCATACTCACCGTGACGCCCACAAACCCCAGCCAGGCGAAGGAACCCAGCGCGGCGGCGTCCACCCGTTCATGCCGCTGGCGCAACATGCGGGCCGCGATGGGCAGCAGCACCAGGCCGCCCACCAGAAAACGGGTAAAGTTGAGCTGAATGGGGTTGAAGGTTCCGGCCACGGTTTTCAGAGCTATTTCCATGGTGCTGAAAAACAAAGTAGCCAGGGCGATGTACACATAACCTGCCGTCACGGCGTCGTCTCCTTATGTTCTCGCGGTCCGAATCGATCGGGCCGCTGTCCGCTTCCGGGCATACGCCTCCCGGGCCCGAAGGTAAAATGAAAGATGGGGGGCGGGCGGAGAGGGGCCCCGTCCGGGAGCGGGAGAAAGGAAGGCCCGTGAGAGGCATGCGCGATGGGTTCGGGGCTTCGCCTTGCCGCCTTCGGGTCACCCCGCGTCGCCGGGAAGGGAAAGGGACGCGCCGGGCGTCGGCGCAAGGCCGGGCGAACGGAAAGGCCGGAACACGGTCAGGACAGGAGCGGCCGTTTCGTTTCGACCCGCCCCGGTCCAGGTCGCCCGCAATTCGCCGTGGCGGGCCGTGGTCAGGACGGGAATTCCGCGTTCGGCCAGAGCGGCCAGAACTTCGGGCCGGGGAAAACCGAAACTGTTGTAGGCTCCGCACGAGATAAGCGCCACCCGGGGCGACACGGCGTCGTAAAAGTCGGGGGACAGACTGGTGGCCGAACCGTGGTGCGGCAGTACCAGCACATCGGCCCGCAAGTCCGCGCCGGATTGGAGCATACGGCGCAGGGCAGGCTTCTGCGCGTCGCCGCACAAGAGGGCCAGGCCATGCCCGCGCAGCGTCAGGCGCGCGACCAACGAACCGTTGTTGCTGGAAAAACGGCCGCGCTCCGGCGGATGAACAATATCCAGGCTCAGGCCGCCGCCCAGGTCCAGCGTGTCCCCGGCCCGGAATTCCCGCAGGGGAACGCGGCGGCGCAGGCGCATGGCTTCCAGGCGGGCCGCGTCGCTGTCGTCGCCGTCCTTCTCTCGAATAAAAGGCAGGGCGCTGCGGCCGAATGCAGCCACGTCAAAGGTTTCCAGAATGGCGATCAGGCCGCGCACGTGATCAAGGTCGGCGTGGCTGGCCAGCACCATATTGAGACGTGGCGGCCGGTTGGCGGTCAGCGCGGGAGCCACCACATCCCGGCCCGGATCGAAGCGGGGCGACAGCGAGCCTCCGCCGTCCAGCAGCAGGCGTCCGCCGGGCCATTCCAGAGCCAGAGCCTGACTTTGCCCCACGTCGAGCACGCGCAAGGTTACCCGCTGTTCCCGCCGGGCGCACCAGTCCTGCGTTTCGCGGATCACGGCGCCCAACGGCAGCAGGAGCGCCGCGGCCAGAGCCAGGCGGCGGGCTGCGCCGGATTCGGCGCCTCGGCGTCCGCGCAGGCAGACAAAGGCGGCCCCGGCGGCGGCATAGCCCAGCGCGGCCGGGGCTAAGGGCCTGAGCCCCTGTTCCACCACCAGCCGGCCATGATCGCGCAGCCATTCCAACATGGTGATGAGTCCCTGACCGGGGAAAGCGGCCAGGTTGAACAGGGCGTCCGATACCGGCTGCGGGCCCAGGGCCGTGAGCAGAACGGCGCCCAGGGCGGCCAGGGGCAGCACGACAAGTTCCAGCAGGGGCAGCCAGAGAAGATTGAGGGGGAAGAGCGGGGTGAGGCGACCGAAGGTATGCAGGGTAATCGGCAGGGTGGCGAGTTGGGCCGCCAGCGAGACGACAATCAGCGTCAAAGCTCCCCGTGCCGCGCGTCCGAGCGGCGTTCGCGCCGGGACGGAAGGCCGCAGCCAGGGCAGGGCCGCCATGATGCCCGCCACGGACAACACCGAAAGTTGCACGGAAAGATCGAATACGGACTGGGGCCAGGCGAGCAGCAGACACAGCACGGCGAAAAAAAGCGGATCGGCCGGAGCGCGTGCGCGTCGACTCAGACAGAACAGGGCTCCGCCGAGCAGCATAAGGGCTGCGCGCACCAGGGAAGGCGGCGCTCCGCCCACCCACAGGTACAAAGCGGCCGGCGGCGCGGCCGTGATCAAAAGCAGGCCGCGCCGAGGCAGACGCAGCAACACGGCGGCCCGCCCGCGGCTCAGCAACCAAACCAGCAGGGCGGCGGCCGTGGCCGCCAGGGCGAGATGCTGGCCCGACAGAGCCAGGGAGTGCACCAGGCCGGCGCGGGTAAACATATCCAGAGTGGCCGAGTCCAGGCCGTAGCGATCCCCGAACAACAAGGCGGGCAGCATGGCGCGCGCCTGGGAGGCGGCATCGTCCGGCGTCGGGGGCGGCGTTTCCGCTCCGACCTCCGACACGGGAGAAGCGTCGGGCGCGAGGGCCGTTTCCAGAGCCGACCGCCAACGCTCGCGCAGAGCGGCGGCCGTATTGCCCGGACCGGACAATGTCACCTGACCCCGGTCGCCGTAAGTCCAGGCGCTGAATCTCACGTTGCGGGCGGCCCAGTAGGCCGAGGAGTCGCCGACGCCTTCGTTGGCAAAGCCGCTGACGGGCCGAAGTTTGGCCGTCAGGCCGACGGTCTGTCCCGGCAGAGGGCGGGGACCGGGGGCGGATTTGTTTCGGTCCCAGGTCCAGTTGACGCGGCCGGGCAACGGCGCGGCGGCAAGGTCTCCCTCCGGCCGCACGTCTTCGAGCAGCACGCGCAGACGTCGATCCGGCTGGCCCGACACTTCCGCCACACGGCCTTGCAGACGTACGGAGGAACCCGCCTCAAACCAGTCCGGCGGCGTGGGCGGCGCTTCCGGTCGGGTCGCCAGACTCAGCCCGGCCCCCGCCGCCACGCACAGCAGAAAAACCGCCAACCGGGCGCGCGGCAGAGCTCCCGCGGCGATCCACACCAGGACGGCGGCCGTCAGCCCGGGGATGGGAGCGCGACCGGCCCATACGCCCGCGACGGCCGCCAGGACGCAGATTTGTCGGAACAACAGCGCGGGCGCGGGCCGGGGAGCAAGCATGACGGGCTCAGCCCGCGGCCGCTACGCGTCGAATGGCGGCGCCCACGGCACGAAGCTTGACTTCCATGTGTTCGTAACCCCGGTCCAGATGGTAGATGCGCTGCACGGTGGTGGTGCCGTGCGCGGCCAGCCCGGCCAGCACCAGCGAGGCGCTGGCCCGCAGGTCCGAGGCCATGACCGGCGCGCCGGTCAGTCGGGAAACCCCGCGCACCACGGCCGTGGAACCTGACAGGCGGATGTCCGCGCCCATGCGTACCAATTCCTGCACGTGCATGAAACGGTTTTCGAAAATGGTTTCCTCCACGATGCCCGAGCCCGGGGCCACGCACAGCAGCGCCATGATCTGGGCCTGCATATCGGTGGGAAAGCCGGGGTGGGGGCGGGTGCTGACGTCCACGCCGCGCAGGCCGCCCGCCGCGCGACGGGCGGTCACGCCCCGGCCGTCCGGGGTGGGGGTGATGTCCAGCCCCGCCGCCTTCAGTTTGTCCAAAACGGCGTCCATGTCGGAGCAGGGGCAGTTGAGCAGGGTCAGTTCGCCGTCGGTGATGCCCGCCGCCGCCAGAAAAGTGCCCGCCTCGATGCGGTCGGGCATGACGGCGTACTCGCAGCCATGCAGGCGGGACACACCGTGAATGTGAATTTCGCTGGTGCCGTGACCCTCGATGCGTGCTCCGCAGCGGATGAGAAAGTTGGCCAGGTCCGACACCTCGGGCTCGCGCGCCGCGTTTTCCAACACGGTTTCCCCCTCGGCCAGGCTGGCGGCCATGAGCAGGTTTTCCGTGCCGCCCACGGTGGGAAAGTCGAACTGGATGCGCGCCCCCCTGAGTCCGGAGCAACGGCCGTGGATATAACCTTCCTCCAGGTCGAACGTCGCTCCCATCTTTTCCAGGGCGGACAGGTGCAGGTCCACGGGCCGCGCGCCGATGGCGCAACCGCCCGGCATGGCCACCCTGGCTTCGCCCATGCGGGCCAGCAGAGGCCCCAGGCACAGTACCGAGGCCCGCATGGTCTTGACCAGATCGTAAGGAGCTTCGGTGCGCAGCGTGCCGGGCTCCACCCGTACCCGGCCCGCCTCGAATCCGGCCGGGCAGCCCAGGATGTCCAGCAGCTTGAGGGTGGTGTGAATATCCCGCAGATCGGGAACATTGGCATACGTGACGGGTTCTTCAAGCAGAATGGAGGCCATAAGGATGGGCAGGGCGGCGTTTTTCGCGCCGCTGACGGCGACCGTGCCGCGCAGGGGGCGGCCGCCTTCGATAATCAGATTGTCCATGCGGGGGTCCTTGCCGATAGGGGTTGAAAATATAGGTTGCCGGGGAATGATAAGCCCGGACGGGACGACGACCGGGTACAGATTCCGGAGCGTCCGTATCGCCCGGGCGTCTTTATGACCCGGAGCATGCGCATTTCATGCGTCTGCCGGGGGTGTCGACAAAGTCGGCGGCCTCGAAAATTGTGAGGTCGCGGCTGCGCCGCGCCGTTAAACGAGCGATTTTCGCGCATTCCGTCAAGCCGCTTTGCGGCTTGGACGGCGCAAACTCCGCAAAGCGGGGTTTGATGTCGGTTTGGACATGCGCATACGATGCGTATGCCCCGCTTCATGACCGAAAAAGGCTTGACCATACAGCCGGGTTTGAGTACAAAACAGCTTCCATTACGGCGGAAGTAGCTCAGTTGGCAGAGCACCTGGTTGTGGCCCAGGGGGTCGAGAGTTCAAGCCTCTTCTTTCGCCCCATTATGAAAGAACGCCCCGTTTCGACGGGGCTTTTTTCGTGCCTCAGAATTCCAGGGCCAGGCCCACCGGGCAGTGATCCGAGCCGTACACGTCGCTTTCGATCCACGCGTCGCGGATATTGTATTTCAGTTCTTCGGACACAAAGAAATAATCGATGCGCCACCCCACGTTTTTTTCCCGCGCCCGCATCCGATACGACCACCAACTGTAGGCGCCCGCCTCGTCGCCGTGGACCTGGCGGAAGGTGTCCACATAGCCCGCGGCCACGAAGTCGTCCAACCAGGCCCGTTCCTCGGGCAGAAAGCCGGTGTTCTTTTCGTTTTCGCGCGGGCGCGCCAGGTCGACGGGGCGGTGGGCGATGTTGAAGTCGCCGCACACCACGATGGGCTTATCCTCCCGCAAGGTTTGGGCGTAGTCGAAAAAAGCGTTGAAAAACCCCATCTTGTAAGACAGGCGTTTGAACACGCCGGGCTCCACCTCTTCGCCCCCGTTGGGAAAATAGATGTTGAAATAGTGAAATTCGGGGTACTCCAGGTGCAGAGCGCGGCCTTCGCCCCGGTAGTCGGGGTCGGGCAGTTCGTATTCCACGCGGATGGGCTCCGCGCGGCTGAACACGGCCACGCCGGAATAGCCCTTTTTAACCGTGGAGGCCGCCCACCAGGCGTTCCAGCCCGCGGGCGACAGGTGGTCGCTTTCCACCTGGGAGGGGTCGGCCTTGGTTTCCTGCAGGCCCACCACGTCGGCCTGTGTGGAACGAAACCAGTCCCATTCCGGTTTTTTGCACAGGGCGCGGAAGCCGTTGACGTTCCATGAGACAAAACGCATGAGAGCCATGGGGCATGTCCGGGTTGCGGGTGAAAAAGAAGGTGTATGGTACGCGAGAGCCGCCGTAAGCTCAACCGTCGGCGCGTGTCCCGGGTGCGGCGGAGGGGGGGCGGATGAGGACCCGTCGGAGTTTTTCCATAACCATGTCCGGCGTCAGGGACCGCATACAGGCGTGGCCGCAGGCTGCGCCGGTTTTGCCGTGCAGCGAACACGGACGGCAGGCCAGAGGAGCCTGGAGCACGCGGTCGTTTTCCCCTGTGGGGAAGAAGCCCCATTCCCGGCAGGTGGGGCCGAACAGCGCCACGACCGGCGTGGAGACGCCCGAGGCCAGATGCATGGGGCCCGAATCGCCGGTGACCAACGCGTCGGCCTGAGCCAGCAGCGCGATAAGTTGGCGCAGATCGGTGCGGTTGGTGAAGTCCAGCGACATCAAACCGCGAGGGCCCGTGAGCGGGGCCGACGCGAACAGGGAGGCGTCCCCCCGCCCTATCCAAAAATGGGCCATGCCCTGATCGGCCAGCAGCCGGGCCAGTTCCCGCCAATGGGCGGCCGGCCACGCCTTGGCCGGGTGCGTGGCAAAGGGATGCAGGGCGACGACGGGCCGGGCGTGCCGCGTCAACGGAGCCAGAGCGTCCAGGCTCCAATCGTCGTCATCTTCGTTCACGGCCAGAAAAGGACTCAGCCCGTCCCTGCCGAACCCCTGGGGCCGGAGCGGGGCCAGCGCGGCGGCATACCGTTCCGGAACATTGCGGGCCAGAAGCGGCGCGCGACCGAAACGTCCCCCGGAGAGCAGGAAAAGACGTCGCGTCAGGGCGTACTTGGGGTAGCGGTACACCGTGCCTTTCCAGAACAAAGACAGCAGGCGGGTGCGCAGGGTGCCGTGCAGGTCCACCAAGGGCACGCCCCGGAAGCGGGCGGCCAGGGCCCTGAACAGGCGGCGCTGGCGTTCGCCGCGCAGATCGTCCGTCTTCAGGCCCACGACCTCGCGCACGGCGGGATGGCGGAAAAAAAGCGGAGCAAAGGACTCCCGCGTCAGCACGGTGAAGGTAAGCCCCAGAGTTTCCCGCCAGCGCATGAGCACCCCGGTGGTCAGGGCCACGTCGCCCAGGGCGCTGAGACGGATCATGACCATATGGCGAGAGGACGGAAACGGCACGGGCAAAACTCCGGCAGAGGACGGGACGCGAAAGCGCGCCGGGGATGAAGTGTGCCAAATCCGGCCCGCCGCGTCGAGCGAAAAGGGGCTTGCCCGGACGGGATTCTTACGATACAAGAATCTCCTTCGCCTTGCGGAGAGGTAGCGAAGCTGGCCGTAACGCGCTCGACTCGAAATCGAGTTATCGGTTAATAGCCGGTACGTGGGTTCGAATCCCACCCTCTCCGCCATTTACGCATAGTCCGCTGTTTTCCACAGCGGTTTTTTTATGCGAAAGGCTGTGCTGCGAATACCCTTGGAGATGTCGGCACGCTTTTCCCCCAGCCCGTAAAAATACGGAACGTTGAGATGCGGCACGGGGCGCGCCTGAATGAATTCAGGCGCGCCCCGTGTGATTTTTGGATGAGGAAAAATTACAGGGTTTCGTAGCGACGGCTGTGACGGGCGCCGAAGCGGCCGCCGATGATGCTGCCGACGGCCCCCAGAATCAGGGCGACAGCGGCCATAAGCGCGGACCGGGCGATGGCGGCGGAAGCTTCGGCGGCGGCCTTGCGCGCATCCTCGGCGACCTGCTTCAGATATTGCCGGGTGTTCTCCACCTGGTCCTGAGCCTGCGTGACGGCGCTCTTTACCTGATCCAGCCGGTAGTTGTACACGTTCAGAGCTTCATTCAGCAGGGTGTCGGCCTGTTCGGCGCTGATGTTCCGACTGCGCATCAGGCCCTGAATCGCCGCGCTCCGATTGATAGGAGCATTCTGGAGGGTGTCGAGTCTTTCCTTCTGGCGTTGTAAAAATGTGTTGATGACCGTTTCGTAATTGTCCAGCGTCAGACGGTGAAGAGTGTTGTCCAGATCGCTGCGCATGGCCTGCAACTGGCCCATGAAGGCGGAGGGCTGCAGTTCTTTTACGCCGGTGTCGCGCAAAATAGCCATGACACGGGGCTCATTTCGGTTGGATGGCGACTCTTCCCGTATTGTATTGATGCCCAGTTTCGCCAGGCTGCCGGCCTCGTCGGCAATATGGGCCGCCACGGAGCTCGCGGCTCCGAGCAGATTGCCGACGCCCTGGGCGGCCATACCGGCCGCCAGGGATGTGGAAAAAACACCTGCGATGAGCACGGCGCACCAGACCAGGAAGCCGTGTGTGCCTCCGTATCGTCCGGCCGACAGGCCGCCCACGTAACCGCCGACCACAAGGCTGACGATACCGCAAATCAGGGTCCAGAGGCCGAAGGTGAGCCCCACTCCGGCCAAGGGATCGCCGGACATGGGGTCAAATACGGTGAAGCCCAGAGCCATGCCGAGCAGGGCCAGCACCACGCCGACCGCGATGGCGGCGATGAGCCCCGCGAAAATGCTTTTCCAGGAAACCCAGGATGTGAAGCGGAACGAAGCGACCTCGTCCCCGCGCGTGGTAGGTTCCGTTACTATAGCCATTGTATCCTCCAGATTGCGCCGTTTGTGTCGAATGACGTCTTTTTGCGGCAATCCTACGAGGCTTTTTGTAAATTTGATAAGTATAATAATGGATTATGTGTTTATGAAAAGTGTCGGCCCGCCTGTCCCGGCGGATATGCCGGGTCGGGACGAGCCGAAACAGGGCGGCGGTAAAAAATTTCCGGAGCGAACATGATTTCTTCATTTCGGAACTTGGGCGGGACGCAGACCCGGATGCATCGCCCGCGCACCGCTCGCTTTTGTAGTTCGGCCCGAAGCCCGTCAGTGAGCGTGCGGGACGCCGCGATCCGCTCAAGATCGGGCAGGGGGCTGCGCGGAAGCGCGCGGAAAGGAGGCCGCCCCACGGACGGAAAACATGCGACCGGAAGGGCGTGAACAGAGCCCGGGCCCACGCCGCAGAATACCGGGCGTTCTGTGACTCGTGAAGGTTCGGGAGAGAGAAAGGCTTGTTTCCAGTTTACTACTATCCAAAAACCGGTTATGAAATTTTGGCGTTATATATGGATGATAAGTTTATAGACCAGGTTTGTGTATAGGAAAACACATATTTTGGACAAGCGTTGTTCCCGGTGTCGCCTTCATTTGCTCCCGACCGGCGTCGGTTCCGCGATACACGAGGAAGAAGAGCCGGAGAGAGAATCCGGAACGTATGGTATCGTGACCCGTTCACGGCGGTTTTCCCTAAACCCAGGAGTAGGCCATGTCGCGCGTTCTTTTTGATGCTGATACCCACGCGTTGCCCCTCATCCATGATCGGGCGGCCGTTCTTGCCGTCACCCAGGCGGCGTGCACGTTGATGAGCGGGCAGCCCGATCTGTCGCCCCACGAGGCTGTCGGCGATGTGCTGCAAGTACAAAAATATGTGGAAGACTTGTTGTTGAGTCCGCGTCGGTGAACATGCGGCCGGACCGCTTCTTCCCGTACGGCGGGCAGGGGGCGCCGTCAGCGTAAGGGAAAATAAATATTATTTGGCATTTCCGGCAAGGGGTATTACGATGTTTTATTCTTATTGTGGCCGGCCCCTTGCCATGAGCGGCCGTCGGACTGTTCAGCCATGCGCAAATCGGACAGGCCGGGCGCGGCGGACATTGCCTCCCCCAAGGGGGGCCGCGCTTGAGACGGGCATGAACGCTTATATTTGGGTAAAACCGTTGATTGCGACGTGTCGCTTTCGGATCATGGAAGCCCGTCTCGCACGGAGGAATGCTGCATGACTTTGTTGGAAGCGATGCGCGACGCAGGAGTGGACGTGGCCGAGACGTTGCGCCGGTTTTCCGGCAATGAGGCGCTTTTGGAGCGTTTCATGCGGGCTTTTCCTCAGGACGAGACATTTTCGGCTTTGAGCGCCGCAGTGGACGGGGCGCGCTATGACGAGGCGGGGCGGCTGGCCCACACCTTGAAAGGCATAGCGGGCAACCTGGGCTTTCAGCGGTTGCAGGAGCGGTGCGCCGACTTGGTTTCGGCCGCTCGTGAGACGCGCCCGGCGGACGTGACCGCCATTTTTGACGATGTGGCCGCCGAGCACCGTTTATTGCTTGCGTTGTTGGAACAGGCGGATTGAGAGAACCGCTATGGATGACAAAGCCATTTTGATTGTCGACGACGTGGAGCTCAATCGGGCCATTCTTTCCGAACTGTTCCACAGTTCCTATCGTATTTTTGAGGCCGCCAACGGCCGCCAGGCTTTGGAAGTCCTGCGCGAACATCGGGACGAAATCGCGGTGGTGCTGCTGGATATCGTCATGCCGGTCATGGACGGCTACGAAGTGCTGGAAAACATGAACCGCGAAAAGTGGTTGGTCCGCTTGCCCGTGGTGCTCATCACCGCGGAAAATTCGGATATGGCCTCGTTGCGCAGTTATGATCTCGGAGTGGCGGACATCATCAACAAGCCCTTCAACCCCGGCATCGTCAAGCGTCGGGTGGGCAATATCATCGAACTGTACCAGCACAAGGCTCATCTCGAAACCCTGGTCGACAAGCAGGTGAAAGCGCTGGAACAACAGGCTCTCAAGCTCAACCAGGCCAACGCGTTCATGATTGAGGCCCTGAGTTCCGTGGTGGAGTTTCGCAGTTCCGAATCGGGCCGACATATCAAACGTATCCGTTTCACCACCCGTCTGCTGTTGGAAGCCTTGGCCGTGCGCCACCCCAAATACGGCCTGACGCCGCTGACTATGGATAGAATTTCTCTGGCGGCGTCCATGCACGACATCGGCAAGATCGCCATCCCCGATTCGGTGCTCAACAAGCCGGGCAAACTGACCGCCGAAGAATTTGAAATTATGAAGACGCACACCCTCAAAGGGTGTGAACTGTTGCAAAGCCTCAACTACAGCCCCAACGAGACGTTTTACCGTTATTGCTACGACATTTGTCGCAGCCACCATGAGCGTTGGGACGGACGCGGCTACCCCGACGGTCTGGCCGGAGCGCGCATTCCTATTTGGGCCCAGGTGGTGTCGTTGGCCGACGTATATGACGCCCTGACCAGCGAACGCGCATACAAGCGGTCGTATTCGCACCAGGAGGCCGTGGACATGATTTTGGGAGGAGAGTGCGGCGCCTTCAATCCCGAATTGTTGGAAGTGTTTGTCGCCGAAGCGCCGCGCCTGCAAAAGGACCCCCACGGCCTGTCCGAGGCTCAGGCCTTTGCCGAGGCGACGACGCCTTTCGACCCTTTTGCCGAGGAGGCCGCGGAACGGGCCGCCGCCCGCGACGCCGAGGTGCTTTCGGCCCGCACTTTGTGGCTGTTGGAGCGTGAACGCGAAAAGTACCGCATCGTCACGGAATTGTCGGGCGATATTGTATTCAGCTACGATATGGGTGCCGACGTGCTGGAATTTTCCGAAAAATACCATACCCTGTTCGGACGCGACACGCGGGTTCCCCATACTCGGGAACGACTGACCGCGACCGATCTGATCCATGATGAAGACCGTTCGCTCATCGATGCCCGCCTGGGCGGCCTGACCCCGCAGTATCCCCGCTGCCGGTTGGAACTGCGGCTGCGTACCCGTTCGGGCCGGTACGAATGGTTTGAAGTTTATACCCATGCTCTATGGGATGTGGATGCGGGATACGAGTGCGTGGGATATATCGGCAAACTGGCCAACATCCACGAGCGCAAGGCCGAGGCCAGCATATTGCGCGAGCGGGCCCATACCGACGCCCTGACCCGCGTGGCCAACCGTCCTCACGCCGAGGAGCGGATTACGGCGGCCCTGCGCAACGACTCGGGAACCCGGGCCGCGCTGTTGTTTCTGGACCTGGACGATTTTAAATCCATCAACGACCGCTTCGGCCACCCCGTGGGGGACCGGGTGTTGTGTTGCCTGGCCGGAGAAATACGCGCCCGCGTTCGTGAATCGGATGTGGTCGGCCGCCTGGGAGGCGACGAGTTTGTCGTGTTTTTGCGCAACGTCTCGTCGGAGAAGGATGTGGCCCGCAAAGCCGAGGAATTGTGCAATCTGAATTGCGCGACCCTGTGCGCCGACCTTGCGGACGAGGCTCCGGTGACTTCGTGCAGCGTGGGCATTGCCATGAGCCCCGAAGACGGCGTCGACTATGCGGAACTCATGGCCCGCGCGGACAACGCCCTGTACCAGGCCAAGGCGCGCGGCAAACGGCGTTATGCCTTTTATTCGTCCGCTGGCGGCGACGCGAAGGAGCTGCACCCGGCCGCGGCGGCCGGATGAAACGCGCTTTTTCCTCAAGCGCGGGAGGCGCGGACGCAATCGAGCGTGCGCGGCCTGCCTTTCGTCGGACTGGAGGCCCTGCCGCGTTTGCGGCGGTACCGTTGCCGTTTTTTTTTTCGATAGCCAGGGAGGTCCCCATGTCGGAAACGCTGGACCGGGCGCGGGATTGCCTGAAGCGGGGCCGTCCGGCCGAGGCCCTGGAGTTGCTGACGCCTTTGCTGGAAGCTGAGGACTCCGCCGTCCGGGCGCCCGCCCTGGAAGCGGCGGGGCTGGCCTGCCACGCGCTGGGGCGGCTGGAGGAATCGGCGATCCTGTTCGGACGGCTGCTTGCGGACCTGAAGGAACTGTTCGGCCCGCGCCATCCTCATGTGGCCCTGGCTCTGGAAAATGTGGCGCGTCTGGAGCAGGATCGGGGGCGCGCGGACCTGGCGCTACCCCTGGGGCGCGACGCGCTGACTATGCTGCTTCAAACTTTGGGAACCGAGCATCCGGAAGTGGCCCGCGCCCGTCTTAATCTGTCCACTCACCTTTACGCGCTCAAGCGTTACGACGAGGCGGAGACAGAACAGAAGGAAGCCCTGCGCGTGTGGGAAGCCCGCGACGGGCGACGTAGTCGCCATGTGGCCACCTGCCTTAATAATCTGGGCCGGTTATGCGAGGAAAAGGGGGAGTTGCGGCGGGGCGTGGACTTGCACCGCGAGGCCGTGTCCATCCGGCGGGAATTGCTCGGCGATCACCCGGAAACTGCGTTTTCTCTGGCCAACCTGGGCGTTGCCCTGTTGTCCGCCGGGGATTTGGAAGAGGGCGCCCGCACACTGGAGGAAGCCTTGGCTCTGCATGACCGCCTGGGGAGTGGGGCCTCGCCCGAGGCGGCCACCTGCCGCCTTAATCTGGCTACCTGTCACCGTCTTTTGGGGCAGGCGCCGGACGCGGGAGACTGAAGCGGCGCGAAGCCCGCGCGCGGGAGCGGTCCGCACGGGGCGCTTATTCCATCATGAGCGGCATGGCGCGCAATTCAGGCGTAACAATGGTGCGCTGCACGGCTTCGGCATGGGTCAGAAGCCAATCGCCCCCGACGTCGGACAGCCCTTCGGCCCGCAGGGTGGAGGCGAAGCGGACGCACAGGGTTTCCACCGCGTCGGCCGCGGCCTGGGGCGAGATATCGTCCCAGCGCAGGCGGGCCAGACCGTCCAGGGCCGTCCGGGCGTCCTCCCCCAGCAGGGGCAGATCGGCGGCGGCGCGGAAGGCCCACTTGTAAAAGGGCATATAGCGTCTGTTGAGCAGAAAGGTCAGGGACAAAGCCTGGCGTGAAAATTCGGCCGCGGTCAGCAGGGCGGCCACCGTTTCACCCCGGCGCAACACGCGGGGCAGGTTGTACTGACCGGACTGAGCCAACCCGGCCAGACGAGCCGCGATTTTTTTGCGCCGCACGTCTTCAGGGTAAAAGGCCAGCAGGGCTTTCCGATGGGCGGTGAAGCGGCCGCTGGGGTCGTGAAATATCTCGCCGTTGGTGGCCACCGCCAGAAAATTTTCGGGGATGAGCCGCCATTCTTTCCATGATGCGGGCGGTCGGGTCAGATTGGTGAAGCGGGCGTAAAAATCCTCGATGGACAGGGGGCCCACCCTGCCCTGGCGCAATTGGGGCCGCATACGGACGGCAATCCCCTCGAAAACGGCGGGCAGTCCGGCCAGAGCCGCTTCCAGGCGGTCGGCGTCGCGGTTCAGTTCGGTCGCGGGCAGCCACAGACAAAAAGCCGGGCCCCAGTCGTGGTCGCGCGATATAAGGTCATCAAAGCCGAAGCAGTCCGAACCCTCGCCCGCCAGACCCACAGCCGCGCGGGCGACCACGTCCGGCACTTTCCGCTTCAGCAGGGGAGCGCCGCATTGTTCGTAAAAGGACCGGCATATATCGATACCGCGCATGGAGTTCAACCTTATCCATTTGAAAACGCTACGTCTTCCCGCCGAGAACTTTCGGTCGCGTTTATCCATAAGGACTTGAGCGTGATTCCCGTAGTCCTGTCGAGGACCGGCCTGCCGCCTGCCTGTGTGAGCCGGAGCAATGCCCGCGAAGCCGCTGGGCGATAAGTCATTTGATGATAGAGAAAGACACGAGTATGGACAACCGCATTTTCCGCTTGTTCCCTGTGTATTTTGCTTTTGAAATTGCCCCATTTCAAAAGCGGCGCTGCCGTCATTTCGGCTGAAAAGGGTGGTTTTCAGGCTCAATCGCCCCGGCGGCCGCTCCCGCGGCCGCCGGGGCGATTGCCGTTTTCAACAGCAAACCGCTCTCATCTTTCCGTTGCCTGACGCACGGAACCTAGGCGGCGAAGCTTGCTTCGCACGGTTATGGAACGTCCGCCCACCGTATGAAAAAGTCCCTGACGTAAAAAAATAAATGTCGAAATATCGTAAAAAAATAATATGGTTAATCGTAAATTTTCAGCTTCGGCCGCAAAAAAATCAAAAAAGTATTTGACAGACGGGGCGAGTGAGGGCATAACTCGTCTTCGCCGCTGCGGCACGGAGCAAAAGCTCCCCGC